>JACLAB010009917.1_pt1 | contig 72941 bp, 90 predicted proteins | sample 8027921 | NCBI WGS metagenome assembly JACLAB01 (sample SAMN15725117, study PRJNA655200) | protist metagenome | isolation source: fluorescence activated cell sorting (FACS) single amplified genomes of... | place: USA: West Boothbay Harbor, Gulf of Maine | collected 2000-07-19 | reverse complement strand
AGAACGGTCTTAGCCTTGGGAGATTTGGCACCCGGGAATTTGGTAGCCTTCATCAAGATATAAAAAAGGCAACCGAATCCGTTATGTCTACTACTGGAGAGGTCTCATCAATAGCATTTGCTGGGCATCTGCTTGATTTAATAGAAGCCCAAAATAAAGAGGATCTTGATATATTCTTAACTTATTTGATGGAAGAGTACGATATTAATACTGATTCTCTATTAAAAAATGTTGAGGCTTATTCAAAAGAGAGAAATAATAAAAACTTAGGCTTAATTGGGAGCTTTTCTGAACCTGGTTGGGTTGAGCTTTTTAGGAGACTGAATGCAACACCTGGTGGAACTCACAGACTTATTAAGCTTAGAGAAAGAATTAAATTACTTCTAAGAGATGGTAGTCCTCATCTAAAAGCTCTTGATGATGGGCTTTTAAAATTATTTAGGTATTGGTTTAATTCATCCTTTCTTGTATTAGAAAAAATAGATTGGTCAACTCCAGCTAATGTTCTTGAAAAAATAATAGAATATGAGGCTGTTCATGAAATAAATTCTTGGAATGACCTTAGAGCAAGATTGGCACCTAGTGACAGGCAATGCTTTGCTTTCTTTCATCCGCTTATACCAGAAGATCCATTAATTTTTGTAGAAGTTGCTTTAACAAATGAAATACCTACATCAATTGAGAAAGTTATAAAAATTAACAGAGAGGAAGTTGAATACAATAAGATTAATACGGCTGTTTTTTATTCCATTTCAAATTGTCAGGACGGCCTTGCTGGTATTTCTTTTGGTAACTTTTTAATTAAAAAAGTAGCACATAGATTAAAACAAGAAATTCCTGGATTAAATAAATTTGTAACTCTGTCCCCTGTGCCTGGCTTAATGCGATGGATGGAAAAAAATGCGCCACTGACTTTTGAAAACTGTCTTAATAAAATTGATGATGAAGAAAACCTACTAAAGAAGACTTTTGTATATCTTACAGAATCAAATAGAGAAGATAATTTGCCAAACGACCCTGTAGCTAGATTTCATCTTGGAAATGGGGCAATACTTCATAAAATTAATTTAAATGCGGACTCATCCCAGAAAGGATTAACTCAATCTAATGGGGTTATGGTTAACTACTTGTATGACCTTGATGTAGTTGAAAAAAATCATGAGCTGTTCTTTAAAAATAAAGAAGTCATTCTTTCAGGCGAAATAAAATCTCTTAAAAAAAAGTACAGTTAGTATAAATGAATCAACTCTTATCACTTTTTCCTCCATTGGAACCTTTTAATTTTGGTTTTATGGAAAAAGATAATCATAGAATATATTACGAGCAATGTGGAAATCCAGATGGAAAACCAGCAGTATTTCTTCATGGAGGTCCTGGAGGTGGAGGAAGCACCCAAGTTAGAAGATTCTTTGATCCGGACAAGTATCATGTTGTAATCTTTGATCAAAGAGGTTGTGGAAGAAGTCTTCCACATGGGTGTCTTGAAAACAATACGACCTGGGATTTAGTAGAAGATATTGAAAATCTAAAGGTAAAACTTGGAATTAAACAGTGGCTTGTATTTGGTGGCTCTTGGGGCAGCACACTCGCTCTTGCATATTCTCAAACCTATCCTGACTCTGTTAGTGAGATGGTTTTGAGGGGAATTTTTATGCTGAGAAAAAAAGAGTTAGATTGGTTTTATCAATATGGAGCTAGCAATATTTTTCCAGAAGCTTGGCAAAAATTTATAGAACCTATAGAACACAATGAACGCGATGACTTGATGGCGGCTTATCATAAAATTTTCTTAAGCAATAACGAAGAAAAAAAATTAAACGCTGCTATAGCTTGGTCAAGATGGGAAGGCTCGACTAGCAGTCTTAGTTATAACCCTGACATGGCTAATAGTTTTTCAGATCCCAAGTTTGCATTGGCTTTTGCTCTGATTGAAAATCACTACTTTGTTAATAAGGGTTTCCTTGAGCATGAAAATCAATTAATTGAATCAGGCATTAATATAATTAGAGATATTCCGACTGTAATAGTTCAGGGAAGATATGACATAGTATGCCCCATAAGCACTGCCTGGGAGTTATCTCAAAATTGGCCAGAGGCAGAACTAATTGTAGCGCCCTCTTCTGGTCATACGGCTTTTGAATTAGAAATAACTCATGAACTAATAAAAGCGACAAATACTTTTGCAGACTCGTATGAATAAAATAACTTTTATTGGAATGGCTGGTTGTGGAAAATCCACTCTTGGAAGAGCGCTATCAAATAAAATTGGTATTGAGTGTATTGATACTGATGTCTTAATAGAACAAAAATTTAATCAATCTTTAGAAGAATTAAAAAAAGACAAAGGGTATAAATTTGTTAGATTAGCTGAAGAAGGAATCATCCTAAACCTAAATAATAATTCTCACATTATTTCTACTGGAGGGAGTGCCATTTACTCTGATAAATCTATGAAATATTTAAGCTCCTTTACAGAGGTTATTTACATATCGGTTCCCTTAAAAGTGATCAAGAAAAGAATTGGTAGTGGTCAAGAGAGAGGTCTAGCAGCTCCAATTGGAACACCGATTGAGGATGTATATTTGGAAAGGAAGCCATTGTATGAAAAATGGGCTCAAAGAACATTAGATGGAACACTTCCTATCGATGAGCTTGTGAATTTAATAGCATTAAGAGTATTAGGTGATGAAAATTAAATCATTGTTAGTTGGCGCTTCTGGTCTCGTTGGAAGTGAGCTGCTAAAGAATCTAAATAGAAAAGATCAAGATATAACGTTATTCACAAGATCTCCCCTGGAGCATATATCAGATAATACTAATGAAATTAGTATTGATTTTGATGAGATTAATAATCTTAACTTCCCAGCACTTGATCATGTTTATATTGCTATTGGGATGAGACTTACAACTTTTGAATTAATCCATATAAAAAATAGTAAAAGAAAAGAATTTTTTAAGGTGGACCATGATCTTGTTTATAACATCGCTAAAAAAGCATTTGATGTGGGAGCAAGGTCAATTGCTATTGTTTCTGCGGTTGGTGCAGATATGAATTCGAGTAATTTTTATCTTCAGACTAAGGGGAAGATGGAAAACTCAATTAAAGAAATAGGTTATGAGAAAATAGTTTATGCTCAACCTAGCCATCTATTAGGAAGTAGGTCAAATCAAAAAGTAGCTATTGAAGTTCCTATTATTGAGCTTGGGGCCAAGATCTTAGACCCTTTAATGAGAGGTCCATTATCAGACCTAAGGTTTGTTAAAGCATCAGCTGTTGCAAAGAAAATGGTTGAAACTATGAATGAAAACTCAACCAGCCATTCAATATTAAAATTTAAAGATTTTTTAAATTAACATAGCTTTTATTTGTTCTGACCATTTTTCTAATAGCATGAGCAGAATTTAATAGCCAAAAAGCAGAAGCAAAGAAAAAATAATAAAGTCCAGCATTAAGCTGAACAATCATAGCAAGCAAGCTTCCTGCGGCAACTGCAATCAAGCCTATTAATCTCTTATTATATTTCTTTGAGACAATAAGAGGTGCGGCTATCAAAGTACCGAAAAAAACACTGCCAATCTGAATAAATTCAAGGATAGTCATACTGATAGACAAAAAGAATTATGCCTATGAGTATAAATATCGAAGCATTATGAATATTTTTTTTTAAATGTAAATAATTTTTTGAACTTTTTTGTAAATAATTTACTCTATTATAATATAGATACTTAATAAGGAATAAAAATGAAAAAAATTAGTGCATTAATAATAGTAATTTCAATGGCGGGTTTTGGTTTTGCTGATGATCATAAAGGGGAAAAAAAAGATCATCCAAATAAAATAATGAGTGGCAAAGAATGTATGGAAACAAAGGCTGGAGTGGCATGGTTTTTATCTGCTGCTGATAGTGTTTTTGATGAAATAAAAGAACACGGTGATATGAAAGATAAGGCTTGGAATGATAGAAAATGGGCTGAAGCTATTTCTTTATCTGACTTGGCTTCTAATTATTCAACCGTATATGATGTCTGGTGCAAAGATATGATTAATAATAGAATGAAAATGAGAATGAAAGAACACCATAATGATCATAATAAAAAGAAAAATAAAAAGAAGGATTAGCCTTTAAAATTTTCCTCTTTGAAATCTCATCCTAATTGAGTACACCCTTAACAATGCTACAAAAGTAAGAATAGATTGGGTAAAAATAGAAATAGTCAGTGGATTGGACCAGCTCCAGTTATCAATCGTTAACCATAATAAGAATGTTTGAAGTGGGAAATTTATAACTGCCCCCATAAGCACAACTATTACAGCCTCTCTAAAAGCTACTTTCTCGGTTTTATTCATAATTTATCCTTATTTGTATTTTACGCCCGTGCCATAAGCAAGAATTTCAGAAGCGCCATCAGTAATAGTAGAGGTTTGAAACCGAAAGCAAACAATAGCATCTGCTCCTTTGGCTTCAGCATCTTCTATCATTCTTTTATATGCCTGCTCTCTAGAAGTTGCAAGAAGCTTAGAATAGCCAACCAACTCTCCACCAACTAAGTTTTTAAGTCTTGCAAAAATATCTGAGCCAATATTTCTTGACCTAACTGTGCTGCCTTGAACAACACCTATATGTTCTTTAATTTCTATACCTGCTAAATCATTCGCAGACACAACTAAAAAATTTTCTGTCATGACATTTTTCCTAAAATGGTTTAATTTATAAATATAATGCAGAAACTAGTAGAAGCAAAGTTTTCTATAGGAAATATAGTAAAACATCGATTTTTAAATTTTAGAGGGGTTATATTTGACCTTGATCCAGAGTTTAATAACACTGAAGAATGGTACTTAGCAATACCAGAACAGATTAGACCAATAAAAGAACAGCCCTTTTACCATCTATTTGCGGAAAATGAAGAGATTTTTTATATAGCGTATGTTTCTGAACAAAATTTATTAATGGATGATTCTAATAAACCTTGTAATCATCCTGGAATTAAGCAAAGCTTTAAAAGCTTTAATGGATCAAGCTATGAGACTCACAACAAAGCCAAAAATTAAATCAGGTTTCCAAATGTGCTATTTGAACAGCTGTTATAAAAACATCCATTGCTACTTCTAATTCTTGCTTATTTATAAATGTAGGTGCTATTCTCAGCGTGCTGTTATTGGGGTCTTTTCCATATGGATGCGTTGCACCCGCAGGCGTTAGAAGAACTCCAGCTTCCTTGCACAGCTGAACTATTCTTGAGGCTGTTGGTTTTTTTGATATGAAGGTTATGAAATACCCTCCTGTTGGTTGAGAGAAATTACCAAAGTCTTTATCAAGTCTTCTTAATGCCTTATATACTATTTCAAATTTAGGCCTGATTAACTCAGCATGTTTAATCATATGATTTTTTATATCACCTAAGCCAGAGAAAAACTGAGTATGCCTTTTCTGATTTATCTTATCTGGACAGATAACCATCGAGCCTCTTATTCTTTTTATAAGCTCTAAATTAGCATCGCTAGCAGCCATGAAGGAAAGACCCCCTCCACCAAAAGTCACTTTAGAGAAAGAAGTTACAACAACCACTTGTTTTATAGTTGTAGTATCTTCTGCCAACTTCCATACTGGAGTCTGTTCTCTGGTTGGCATAAAATCATGAACTAAATAAGCATTATCAAAAAGAAAAAGAAAGTTATCTGAGTAAGCTCTTCCAACTTGAAAAATATTAATGATATTTTTGTCTGAATAAACCTCGCCTGATGGATTTGAGTGCCTAGGAACACATATAACACCCATCACATTTTTATTAGAATTTAATGCTTCTTCAAATTTCTGAATATCAATGCCCTCCTCAATCAAAGGTACGGTGATCATCTCTATTCCAAAATCTTCAAACATTTTAAAATGCCTATCAAATCCAGGCACCGGGCAAATAAATTTTGGGCTATCTAAATCTTTCCAAGCGGTAGGATTATCAAATAGATATTTTGCAAGAATCATTTGATATGAAAGTAATAGACTGGATTGCTCTCCCGTTATTATATTTTCTTTAGGCGCACAAAGAACATCTGCTCCAAGCTGTCTAGCACCAGAAATACCAAAAGGCTCTCCGTAATTTCTTAAATCAATATCACCATCAATAGGTTCTATATCCATCTTAAGTAATTCATTAGACAAATCTAATTGATAGGAATCTGGCTTGCCCCTTGTAATATCAATAGATAGGCCTCTAGCTTTGATTTCTTCAAAATGAGTTAAAATAGACTCTAACATATCGCTTATTTTATAGGATAAATTTGTAAGTGGTATATATTATATATAGGTTTAAATTTTTCCTGAGCATTAGCTATGAATTTTTGGGTTATTTGTACATTGTTAATAATAATTATTATCTTATTGATAGGAATAATTTATTTGCACACAAAAAGCGATCCTAGTAAATTACATAATGAAGAATCTATTAAGGATATCGACAAAGCAATAGAGAGACAAGAAGGAACTCTTTCAGTTCTAACAAAAGATATTCAATCATTTCAAGACCCATTAGATAAGCTAAGAAGATACCTATCTGGAGGAACTCTTGCTGGTAAATTTGGAGAATGGTCTTTAGAAGCAATAATGCAGGATATCTTTCATTCAAATCAATATTATAAAAATGCTGAGGTCATAAAGGGATCGGGCAAAAGAGTTGAATTTGTTCTTAAAATGCCTGAAGGATTATTTTTGCCAATTGATGCAAAGTTTCCATCAGGGCTATATGACAGTTATTTGCTATCCTTAGAGCAGTATGACGAAAGAATGATTAAAAAATCAATTGATGACATTAAAAGGCATGTAATAAAAGATGCTTCTGATATTCAAGAAAAATATATTCAATCAGGTATAACGATAGATTTGGGCATTATGTATATTCCTAGTGAATCACTCATGCAATTAATTGATTCAATTGGAAATATTAGAGAAACTATTTTTAGAGACTCTAGAGTTCTAATAATGGGTCCTAATTCACTTGCAGCTTATTTAATTAGTGTTCACATGGGTTTTAGAACCCTAGCGCTCAATAACAGAGCTGGTGAGATTATGGAAGAATTTGGAAAATTAAAAAAAGAATTTGAAAAATTTGGAAGCTCTACTGATGATCTGTTAAAAAAAGCAGATGCAATGATCAAGGCTGTAAATGAGCATTCAACAAGAGAAAGGCAGATGAGTAAAGCTATTAAAAATATGGATCAACTAGATTCTTAGAAATAAAATCTCCGCCACATATTTAATCCAAAAAATAGAGCACAAATCCATAAAATAACTTCAGGAATATTAGGATTACTGTTATAGCCAAAAAAACCTTTTAAAAAGACTCCAGCAGATCCTTTATCATGAAACGGATGATAGGTCTTGGGCCCATCAGGGCTTCTTTGCGGTTCTAAAATATTCCAAGGTCTGTATATCTCAGTTTTTTCTATTTTTTCAGATTTAACTAAATATTCTTCAAATTCATGAGTTCCGTAAGCAATCATTCCGGCAGACAAAAATACCAATAAAAGAGTTGTATATTTGAAGACATATCGTAAATTAATTTTTCTGCCCTGAAGAACAATCAAATAACCAATTAATATTGCTAAAGCTGCTCCAATGGAAAAACCAAGGTAAGAAAAAGAACCTGTAATAGAGAAGCTAGAAATTAAAAAGACTGCTGTTTCGAATCCTTCCCTTAAAATTGCAAAGAAGACCACAAAAAAAACACCCCACGATGAAAGGTTAATTGCACTTAAGGTTTTGCCTTCAAGTTCTTTTCTATCACTAACATGCTTAGATAACCAAAAAATTACATACCATATCAAAAAGGCAGTTAAGTATAAAAACGTTCCCTCAAATAAAGCTGCTGTTGAATCATTTCCCAAAGAATCTTTAGCCATTAGAGCAAGATATCCAACTATTATGCTTGCAACTATGGCAGCTAAAACACCCATCCAAAGCTTAAACATTTGACTAAGTTGGTTAGATTTTTCTAGAATTAAATAAATAATGCCTACAACCAAGGAGGCTTCTAATACTTCTCTAAAAACTATAATAAATTCACTCATAAGATTTCCCAAGGGTATTTTTAAATGAGAACGATTCTTATTTAGATTGTATCTAAGTTTGTATTAAATAAAAAGAATCTTTTCTTTTTGTCTGTCGATTTTAAACTTAATTACTGAGACAATATGTTATGAAAAAAATTGCTGTCATTGGTGCTGGAATAGCGGGTACAACTACTGCCTACACTCTCTTAAAAAGAGGCCACAACGTAACAATTATTGATTACAGAAGATACCCGGCTATGGCAACAAGCTATGCTAATGGCGGACAACTTAGTGCTAGTAATGCCGAAACTTGGAATACTACAAAAAATGTAATAAGCGGCATTAAGTGGATGTTTAAACCCGATGCCCCACTATTGTTCAATCCATCACCAGAAATTCAAAAGTATAAATGGATGTTTGGATTTTTGATGGCAACTTTTAAAGGAGAACATAAGAAAAATACATTAGAAACAATAGATATGGCTAAAAAAGCTAGAGAAATATATTTCAAAATAGCTGATGAAGAAGGCATTGAATTCGAATTGTTAAAGAAAGGTATTTTAAGGTTCTACGACTCTAAAAAAGAGTTCAAATTAGACAAAGATAAGGCTTCATGGCTTAACCAAGAAGGAATGGAATGGGACATACTGACAACCGAAGAGGTTAAGAATCTAGAGCCAGCTTTTGAAAATAATAAAAACTATGAAAAAATCTTAGGAGGAATATATACAAAGTCTGATGCAAGCGGAGACATTCATAAATTTTGTACTAGTCTTGAACAGGTTTTGGTAGAAAAATACTCTGCTAATCTGCAGCTTAATACGACTGTAGAGCATATAACAAGACAAAAAAATCAACTCGTTTTGACAATGCGGAATGAGAATGAACTAATAAATGAAGCATTTGATAACGTTGTTATTTGTGCAGGGGTTGGTACTCAGAAATTTGCTGATAGGCTTGGTGATAAAATGAACGTATATCCTGTTAAGGGATACAGCATCACTATTGACCTTAAAGATGAAACCTCAAAAAAATGTGCTCCGACAGTTTCATTGATAGACCAACCTGTAAAAATTGTTGCAAGTAGATTAGGAGATAGATTTAGGGTTGCCGGAACTGCTGAATTAGCTGGGATTAATACAGATATAAGACAAGATAGGATAAGACCTTTACTGAAATGGGTAGAAAAATACTTTCCAAACATTAGTACAGAAACATATACGCCATGGGCTGGATTAAGGCCAATGACGCCAAACATGATGCCCATTACGAGAGAAAGTAAGATGAAAGGAATTTATTACCATGCTGGTCATGGGCATTTAGGTTGGACTTTAAGTGCTCAGACTGCGCAAATAGTAGCAGATAAAGTTGAAGGCAAAAGTTAAGGCAGGTCAATAACCTCCCATGACCTAGAATCACATTCTTCTCTGAGAAGATCATCAGGATTTACGGCGACTGCTTTGTTAACTTCAGCCATTAATGGTAAATCATTAATAGAGTCGGAGTAAAAAGTTGCATCATTAAAACTATTAATATTATTTTTAGACATCCATTCTTTAACTTTCACAAGCTTACCCTCTCCCAGTGCTGGAATGCCTAAAACCTTGCCAGTATAAAACCCATCAATAATTTCTACTTCAGTCGAAACAATGTTTTTAAAACCTAATCTTCTAGCAATAGGCTTTACTATTACCGAGTTGGTAGCTGATGCAAGCAACATAATGTCATTGTTGTGATTATGTTCATGCAGAAGTCTTAATGCGTAAATATTTACCATTGGCTCTATCACAGAGCTAAGAAAATTAGATAAAAGATCTGCAATTTCTTCTGGTTTTTTACCTTTGACTGTTGTGAGAGAAAATTCTGTCCATTCATCATAGTCAAGCTTTCCTTTGTAATATTGATCGTAGAAGTATTGATTTTTTTTCTCATATTCTTCTTTATCAACAACACCCTGTTCTATTAAAAAATTAATCCACGAATAATCAGAATCGCCATTAAGAATGGTATTATCTAAATCAAATATTGCTAAATTTCTTTTCATAAAAACATACTCTAATAATGATTAATGAACCAGGATACAGATTAAACGTTGGTATTGTTATAATCAATGATAAAGGCAAATTGCTTCTATGCAAAAGAAAAAATATAGATAGCTGGCAATTTCCACAAGGAGGTATAGATGAGGGAGAAAGTCCTATTAAAGCATCTAAGCGAGAACTTTTTGAAGAGGTGGGAATAAAAAGCAACGATACTAAGTTACTGTCTTCAACAAGGAATTGGATAAAATACGATATTCCAAAAGAAAAAAGAAAGAATCATTTCTTAAAAAAAGAATTTAAAGGCCAAAAACAAAAATGGTTTATGTTTAAATTGATAAAAGATGTTGATATAAGTTTTGATAACGATCCAGACAATGAGTTTATTGATTATAAATGGGTTCCATATTGGTACCCTTTACATACTATTGTTGATTTTAAAAAAGCAGTTTATCGTTCAGTTCTTCTGGAACTCCGACATGAATTCTCTATGGAGCTAAACCATGATTGAAGAATTTATATTATTTGCTGTATTGGGAGTTTTCTCTGGTCTTATTGCTGGAATGTTTGGTGTTGGTGGGGGCATTATTATAGTTCCTGTTTTAGTTGCCTCCTTTATGGGCTATGGATTTGATGAAAGCATAATTATTCATTTGGCTATAGGAACTTCTCTTGCTTGTATATTTTTTACGGGGCTGTCATCTGCTAATGCTCATAGAAAAAAACAAGCTATCGATTTTACTCTATTCAAACAAGTTGCCTTAGGAATTACACTTGGAGCTTTATTAGGTGCCATGTTTGCAGTTCAACTTGATGGGAACCTTTTAAAAATTATTATTGGGGTTTTTGCATTAATCATGGCAGTACAGATTGGTTTTAATTTTACTCTCTCTTTAAAAAATAATTTATCTAAGGGGCCTTATATTATTGGAACTGGTATTGGATTTCTCTCATCAGTTTTGGGTATAGGTGGTGGTATTTTTTCTGTTCCCTATTTTAAATCTTCAGGACTAAGCATGACTTCAAGTGTTGGAACCTCTGCGGCATGTGGTATTCCAATCGCTTTTTTTGGTGCGCTAGGATACTTTATTCTGGGAATCTCAAATGACAGCTTGCCAAGCCTTACATTGGGGTACATTTATCTTCCAGCTTTGTTTGGAATAACCATTACAAGCATTATTTCAGCACAGTATGGTGCTTCTATTGCGCATTATGTTTCTGAATACATTTTAAAAATACTTATGGTATCTTTAATGCTTTTAATCTCAATATATATGATTGTATTATGATAGTTGAGCTTTCAGATTTTTTTAATAACCCCTCTCTTGTAAGCATAGGTCCACTTAAGATTCAGTACTATGCTATTACATGGCTGTTATCTGCCGTGTTTATATATCTCTATTTAAGATCGAATGAAATTATTATTGAATTAGGTATAAATGATGAAAAGGTTAATGATCTAGTTTTTCTTTATGGTCTTTTTATTGGCGCAATGTGTGGTGGAAGAGTTGGCTATATGCTTTTTTATGGCAACGACCAGCTCCTAAGCAACCCCCTGTCGCTCTTTTACGTATGGCAAGGAGGATTGAGCTTTCATGGAGGACTGATTGGAGTAGTTATAAGTTTTTTTATATTTGCTAAAAAAAATAACTTAAACTTTTTCAGGCTTATGGATGGTGTAGCCCTTTCGATGCCAATAGGTCTTGGCTTGGTGAGAATTGGTAATTTTCTTAATGGAGAATTATATGGCAAACAAACAAATGGAGACTGGGGTTTTATTTTTCCTACAGACCCTTATGGCTTATTAAGACACCCCTCCCAACTTTATGAAAGTTTAGGTGAGGGGATTATACTTTTTGGGTTACTAGTGTTTGTGAATAGAATCTCAAAATCTCATGGGGTCATTTGTTCATTCTTTTTAATATTTTATGGTCTCATAAGATTTGTAATTGAGTTCTTTAGGCAACCAGATGCGCATATTGGATACGTTGCTTATAATTTTTTAAGCATGGGACAAATCCTATGTATTCCTATGATACTAATTGGATTTATAATATTGTTTTACTCAAGGAAAAAAGCATGAAAGCTTATATAGATCTTCTAAAACATATTCTAGAAAATGGTGATAGAAAAGAGGATAGAACTAATACTGGAACTATTTCTTCATTTGGACATCAGCTTTCTTTTGATTTATCAAAAGGTTTTCCCGCTGTTACAACTAAATCATTGGCATGGAAAGGGGTGGTTTCAGAATTACTATGGTTTCTAGAAGGATCTAGTGATGAGAGAAGACTTGCTGAAATTAGATTTAATAAAAATAGAGAAGAGCTCACTGACTTAAGTAAATTTTCAACAATCTGGACTGACAATGCAGACAATCAAGGTAAAAATCTTGGATATGTAAATACTCTAATGAAAAAAGAGCTTGGGCCTGTGTATGGAGTTCAATGGCGAGATTGGGATGGAAGAGATCAAATTAATGAATTACTTGAAGGGCTAAAAAATAATCCTGATAGCAGACGACACATACTATCTGCTTGGAATGTAGGAAAGATAGATAAAATGGCTCTACCTCCATGTCATGTGATGTCTCAATTTTATATAAATGATGGCACCATTAGCTGTCACATGTATCAAAGAAGTGCTGATATGTTTTTAGGCGTTCCCTTTAACATAGCCAGTTATGCCCTGCTTTTGAGCATATTTGGTGAAATATTAAATTTAAAACCAAACAAATTTGTTCACTCGTTTGGCGATGCGCACATTTATTTAAACTCTATTGATCAAGTCAAAGAACAAATATCAAGAGAGCCGTTTGAGTTGCCAGCATTAGTTTTGCCAACAATAAATTCACTTGATGATCTTAAATCATTTTCTATTGATGATTTCAAGCTAGAAAACTATCAACATCATCCAGCAATAAAGGCTAAAATGGCTATTTAATTATGAAGACAATCTCTCACTTAGTTGCTGTATCAAATAATTTAGTTATTGGTGTAGATAATGACCTGCCCTGGAATCTTAAATCAGATCTTGCTCATTTTAAGAGATATACTTTAAATAAGATAATAATCATGGGAAGAAAAACCTATGAATCTATAGGTAGACCTCTCCCCAATAGAGTTAATTATGTAGTTTCAAGAACCCTAAATGAAATTAAGGGAGCTCATGTTTTTAATAGTATAGATGCTGCTATTTCTGCGGCTGAAAAAGAAAATATATTAATGAATAAAAGCAATGAAATCATAGTTATTGGAGGTGGAGATATCTTTCACGAGACGCTTAAATCTACAAATAAATTAATTATTACAAGAGTTGATTGCGATATTGATGGAGACGTTTACTATCCTGAAATTGATTTAACTAAATGGGAGCTTATCAAAACAGAATTATATAAAAAAGATTCTGAAAACGACTACGACTTTGAAATAAAGGAATATTTGAAGCTATGATTGAGATTGAATATAGTCTCTTCTTAGCGCTAAGTTCTTCACTCTAATTTCTTCATTCTCAGTATATTTAATCCAGTTATTTGCAGTGGTTTTTGTCTTCTTATTTTTATCTCTAGCGGCTATCCTGAACTCTTTTTTTGCTTCTTCAAATTTTTGTAATTCAAAATAAGCTTGTCCTAAAGTGAGATGAACTTGAGATATTTTATCAATTTTTCCTTTTTTAAGGCCTTTTTTAATAGAATCCACTGCTTTATCAAGCTTGTCTTCTGCAAGATATAAATTACCTAAAAGCACATAAGCCTTGCCATCTTTAGATAATTTTGCAGCTTGCTCAAGCACAGGAATAGCCTTATCAATTTCTTGGGCCATTCTCCATGAATCAGCAAGTAATTTAAGATTTTTTTCATTATTTTTAATAACGGGTCCAGTTTTCTCAATTTTTATTTCTTTGCCTGTCTCATCATCTAATACAGTTTCGTTATATGTAACTATTTTAGTTTGGCCAGAAACAAGAACTTCGGCTGCCCAATAGGGATTTTTATTGAGGAGCAAAAGCTGAGCCAATGCAAGATATTCACTCTCTCTATTCAGAAAATCTTTTGCATAAGCAGCCTTAAGAATGATCATATAATCTTTTTCTCTTCCTAGTTCACCATATATTCCACCAAGTGCGATGAAATACTGCTTCTTTGGGTATAGGTTTACTAAAATTTCATAAATTTCTAACTGTCTTAAATATGACTCTTTTTCTCCTAATTCTGTCTTAAGTTCTCCAATAGAGGCGGCCATGATGTTGTACCAATTTTCTTTTGGTTTATAACCCTCTTCTTCGGCCAAAGATATTGCTTTTTCAAATGACGATAATGCCTTTCTATAATCTCCTACAGAATAATATGCCCTTCCTAGGAGAGACCATGACTGAGCTGTTACTGTTTCTACTTCATCCATCCATTGAAGAACATAATTAATACCTTTGTCATAATTTTCTTGACTTAAATGAAGCTGGCCAAGAGTCAATAAGGCGCCAACCCTAAGAGGAATAGTGACTTCAGGCTCAGCCATTAAAGATTCATAAGCTTCTATTGCTTTGAGATATTTTGCATCGCTATAATAAACATAACCCCATGCATTCCACATAACCGAGCGATCATAACTCTTGATATCATCTTTTTGATTTCTTAAATCTGTAAGAATTTTAATGACTGTCTCCATATCAGGACTTGGCTCACCTTCTTCATTGACAAGTTCTAATGCTTCATAAACTTTAGCCATTTGTTTTGCAACTTTAGAGGATAAGGCCCTAGCTTTTCTATACTTAATTTGTTTTTTTGGTTTATCATCAACAGTCTGAGCATTCAAATAAGACGGTGTGTACATAATTGATAGTGCTAGTACTATAAATAAATATAAGAAGTTATTTTTTTTATTAACTTTGGTCATTATCTGCCTTCATCTTCTGCCATTATAAAAGTAAATCTATGCAATACATCATTTACAGCTGTAGCATTGCCATCAACAATCTTTGGTTTGTATTTTAATTTAAGTGCTGCTCTTGCAGAGGCACTATTAAACATTGAACACGGTCGCATCTCTGATTCTGGTCCAGTTGGATCACCGCAATATCCTTCAATCGCTACTGCATTTTCAACACTTCCACTCTCAGTAATGGTAAAAGAGACAATTGAAAACCCTTGAGTTCCTCTTTCTTGGGCTCGTCTTGGATAAATTGGCTGCACCTTAAATAAGGGTATATATTCTCCATCTCTAAAAAAACTACCCCCAGAAGTAAAATTTGCTTTAGGCTTTGCAATAGAAACATCTATGCCTGTTAATGGCTGCAGATCTAATTCTGGTTGGGCTATATCTTCTGGCTGTTCTTCTGGTTGCTCAGGTTTATCAACCTCAGATAAAAAAGTATCTATTTGTCTTTCAGGCATTACTACATCTGCTAATTTGATTGAATTATCTTCTTTTATACCACTATCACCTAACGAAATAAGAATAACCATTACAAAAAATAACGATATTGTAATTAATACAGATAAACCAATCCCAGCTGCGTACTTATTTGCATTAAAAGCATTATAGTAAGCTGTTTGAATTGGTTTTAATGCAGACTTTATTACCGTAACTATTTGATCCATAAATTTATATATTTATTTTGGTTCTGATGCCAAAGAAATTGCATTAACGCCTGCTTCTCTGGCTCCATCCATAACTTGAATAATGGTATCAGCCATTGCTTTTTCATCAGCTTGAATTACTACAGACCCTTGAGGGTTATCTGCCAAGAGTTTTACAACGTTTGCTTTAACTTGCCTTACATCAATTCTCCTACCATCCATCCAGACCTCTCCAGTTGGGCCAACAGCTATCAAAATTGCTGCATTCTCTTGAGTTTCAGCGGTATCTGAATCAGGTCTATTTATTTCTAATCCAGGCTCTTTTATAAAATTAGCAGTAACAATAAAGAAAATTAACATTATAAAAACAACATCTAGCATAGGTGTTAAATTAATTTCATCATTTTCTTCTTGAACGGCACTTGAAATTGCATTTCTTCTCATAATTTTTCCTCTACTATATATCTCTTTTTATAATATCATTAAGCTCTGATTCATGTCTTTTACTAGTACTAGTCAAATAAATGGCTGCGAATGATCCTGACAATGCAGCAACCATGCCTGCCATTGTTGGAAGAGTTGCTTTAGATACACCGCCTGCCATTGCTCTAGCATCACCACCGCCATTAAATGCCATTACCTGAAATACCTCAATCATCCCTGTTACAGTACCTAATAGCCCTAGCAATGGAGCCAAAACAATACATGTTTGAATGATACTAATGTTTTTATTAATTTCTAGTTTAGCCTGAGACATCATCTTTTCTCTAATCTGAAGTGCATGCCATGAATTTTTATCTTTACGATTATTCCATTGGACTGCAAGCTCACTGACATACTTTCTATGAGCATGGGATAGATACCAAATTCTTTCAAATATCATTCCCCACATAAAGAATACAAGAGCAGCAATTAACCAAAGAACAGTACCACCAGCTTCCATAAAATCTCTTATGGAGGATATGGCTTCAGTTAATGCAAAAAGCATATTATTATGCCCTACTTGGATTCAGCTCTCTCAGCAAGAATACCTGTACTCTGTTCTTCTAAAATGCTAATTATTCCTCTAGCAGAAGACTGTGTAAATGAGTGAAGTAAACTTGTTGGGATAGCTACCAGTAGTCCTAAAACTGTTGTAACAAGTGCCTGTGAAATACCACCAGCCATTAGTTTTGGATCTCCTGTTCCGTATAAAGTGATCATTTGGAAAGTCACAATCATTCCTGTAACTGTACCAAGTAAACCGGCGAGTGGAGCTATCACAGATATTATTTTAATAAAACCAATACCCATGTCAATTGCAGGCCTTTCTGCCATTATTGCCTCAGCTAACTTTAGTTCAAGGGTATCAATATCTTTATTAAAGTTATCTTGCCCGACCTTGAGCACTCTTCCAAGAGGGTTAGAAGTATCAGCAACGTCTTGGTTTGCTTGCTTTCTTACAGCAGTCCCTATTTTATAAAGATCAAATAATTTATAGATAGCAAATAATACAGCTACAATACCAACAGCGATAATTGCATAACCAACTTCTCTACCTTGTTGAGCTCTTTCAATTAATGAAGGTGTTTGTATAAGATTGGCAAGCAAGCTTCCACCCGTAGGTCCAGTTGGATCAACTCCAAACTTCACTTGATCACCAGGATCAGCATTGCCTATTTTTTTAGCAGTCTTTGTGTATCTTCCAACCGGTTGTCTAGGTAGGAAGGCGTATTGACCTTTTGCCGTTGCATATTCTAAATACTTTCCATCACAAACAGCGTTAAATAATCCAACTCTAGTCACAACACATTCTGAAGTTTCTCCATCTACGTCTATAACATTTGCAGTAAAAGATACAACTTGTCCGCTTGCAACCATTTCTCTTTGAAGCTCATACCATAGGCCCTCAATTTCTCTAATTGTTGGTAATTCTGTTGTTTCTGACATTTTGCCAGTAAGATTATTTAAAAATCTTACTCTATCTTGCCCGTATTCAGCTCCGGTTAATGAACCCGAAAATTGAACAGACGCTTCTCCTGCAGAACTTTGTAAATGTCCAAAAAGCTCAACCAAGGATCCAAGCTCTTTATTGTATGCTTCTTCTTTTACACGAAGAATTCCTTCGTTCTTTTTGAATTCAGCCTCAAGCGTGTCAGCAATTTTTTCTTGCCTTGCTAATTCTCTTTTTTCTGCAGCTAATATCGAGGCTTGTTTATTCTTATTAGCCATGAAGTTATTTTCTCTAGAAGTATTGGCTGCTTGTTCTTTAGTTTTTCCTTCTTTAACAAGAGCTAAAAGTGCCTCAACAGTTGAGAGCTCTTCAACTTGATCGGATGAGTCTTGACCATGAATAAGGCCGTTAAAAGAAAGTAAAATTACTGGCAATATTAAATATAAATTTTTCATTACACCTCTCCTTTAATTACTGGCATCATCAACATATCTGTTGGTGCAAGTTTTTTGGCCATTCGTATTCCATCTCTAATAGGCTTTCTATATGATCCAGGTAATTCATCCCATGAATTAGTGTCATTATTCCATCTTCCACTAGATTGCTCATCTTTTGTCTGATAGAACATACCAATTCTTCCTACAACTAAAATATTGACAACAGTTCCATCTGTTAATGTGCTTTCATATGTATCAATTTTTCTTCCATACTCGGCCTCAATATTGTATGCCTCAAGAACTTGACGAACCTGTTCTGAGGCTGTGACTTTTGGCTTAGCTAACGACGATCTTACTAAGTCTATTCTGTTTGTTCTTTCTTCAATCCTGAAGGGAGTATCAAGATTTATAAATGATTCTAGGCTTTCAAGCATTCTTTGGGCGAGAGGTGGAATTTGTCTTTGCATAACAACAACCTGAACAAGTTGCTCATCAAGCCTATCCATTAATTCCAGCTGAGCTTTTATTTGAATTCTTTTTTGTTCGTTATATAACTTTAATCCTTCTACCTGCTTAGATACAGCCTTCCATTCATTAACAATCTTATCTGTTTGTCTCTCAGTTAAATCTATTTTATCCTGAGATTGGGCAGATAAAATTTGATTATCTCTTCCAATATCTAAGACACTTTCCATATCTGACGATGACATTAGTCCTGATATAGAAAAAATCATAACTAAATGAAATATTTTAATTTTATTTTTCATTGAAATCTCCCTAAAAGTTTGTCCATGTTACCAGTCATATTAAAATAATAAAACTTTTTAAATAACTTTATTTCTAGACATTGTTATTTTTTATCTACTTAATTTTCTTATAGTTAATTATAAGGGCTGGGGTTTCAGCTTTGTACTTAATATATTCTTTGTCATTACCCCATTTTTTGTCTGCTCTTGCTTCAAGCATTCTTATGCCGCTTACATAAACAAGAAGCAAATACGTAAAAATTGGTGATATTAAAGTTAAGTATTGAAGACCTTTTAAAGATGAAAACGACATTACTGCAATCCCAGTCCAAAGAACAATTTCACCAAAAAAATTTGGATGCCTAGACTTTGCCCATAAGCCGGTAGTAATAAATTTATCTTTATTTTCTGGAATTGATCTAAATGCAGTCTTTTGCATATCTGCAACAATCTCTGTAATAAATCCATATAGAAATAGACCAAAACCAATATAAAATAAAATATTAACTACTACGCCAGTATCTGAAGATATTGCAGTTAAAGCACACATTGAACAAAGCGAAACCCATAAACCCTGAAGAGTCCACGTCATAAAAAATTGTGTTGCTGATGGTTTTATTGTTCTAAATCTCTTATCTTCTCCATCTTTATGAATTCTCATAAATAAAAAACTACCCAGTCTTATTGCCCAAAAGGTAATTAGAAGAACTATTGCGATATTAGCTCCATTTAAATTAGTAAAAAAATTTGAGCTATAGAAAAGTGCATACCATACTACAGACAGATAAGTGAGGCTTCCTGTTAAGTCATAAAACTTTTCAGTTTGAAATACGTATGCAGGCAAGAATGCAATCCATTGAATGATAAAAGCCAATATTACTACCCTAAGAACCAAATCTATTTCTGTTGCCCCAGCAATCAAAACGGCTAACAAAAAAGCTGATAATGATATTGATATATTTATTATTTGTTGCATTTTTATTTCTCCTAACTCAGTGCCTAGTCTTTTTTTATTTATAACTGCAATTCTCTTATTATAGGGAATATTTATACAATAGTCTTTTAAGCAATATTTTATGAAATTGCTAAAGATTTAATGATTGTTTTGATATTTAGTTCGTTCGCTTGTTTGACTGCAAGAAGATACAATTGTATAGATACAATTAATAAAATTAATTTATTAATAGTTTTTCTAGTAACAAACATTAAAATAGCACAAAAAATAAAGTTAATATGAAAATTTCTACAAACCAATTTAAAAATGGAACTAAATTACTCATAGACAATGCTCCTTGCTCAATAATTGAGCATGAATTTCACAAACCCGGTAAAGGTCAAGCTGTTATGAGGGTTAAATATAAAAACCTTCTTTCAGGAAACACTAATGATAAAACTTTTAAATCTGGCGAGTCTGCTGAAATAGCTGACATTAATCATAAAGACATGGAGTTTTTATACACAGATGGTGACAGTTGGCATTTTATGGATTCTTCAACTTATGAGCAAATAGAAGTAGGTTCTAAAGAGATGGGGGATGCAAAAAAATGGTTAGTTGGCCAAGAAACTTGTGAAATTATTTTATGGGATGATAAGCCAATATCTGTAGAACCCCCAGTGAATGTAGAGCTTAAAATCATTAAGTCCGAACCAGGTGTAAAAGGTGATACTGTTTCAGGAGCAACCAAGCCAGCAGAGTTAGAAACTGGAGTTACCATACAAGTTCCTTTATTTGTAAATGAGGGAGAAAAAGTAAAAGTGGACACCAGAGATGAAAACTATATTGGAAGAGCAAAGTGATGATTGAGGAACTAAACGAAGAGATAAACAAATTTCTATCATCTCTTTCGAACATCGAAAAAAATGCTTTAGATGAAATAAAAAAAAGATATTCTTCTGGTGTTACTGATGATCTGTCTAAAGGTCACTTAACAACAAATGTTTGCATGATTGCTGCAAGTAAATTAAAAAAGAATCCTAAAGAACTTGCCTTTGCATTAAAAAAAGAATTAATAGACTCAAATAAATTTAAAAGCGTAGAGATTGCTGGCCCTGGATTCATTAATATTGCACTTAAGCGAGAAGACTTTATTTCAATAATTAAAAATATTAATACTCAGTCATCAAGCTTTGGGTCATCAGATCATGGAAAAAATCAATCAATTCAGATTGAATTTGTATCAGCAAATCCAACTGGTCCTCTGCATGTGGGCCATGGAAGAGGCGCTGCATATGGTGATGCTATTGGAAGAATTCTTAAATCTTCAGGCTACTCGGTTCAGAAAGAATATTATATAAACGATGCTGGAAGACAAATAGATATTCTTACAGCTAGCGTTTTTATTAGAATTTATGAGGAAGAGTTAATGGGTTATTTTCCTCAAAATGCCTATAAAGGTTTATATATATCTGATATAGCTAAATTATTTAAAGAAGCCCATAAAGTAGCTCCTCTTATTGATTCCAAAGAATTAATTCATAATCTTCCAAAAGATGAAGAAAAAGAAATAGATGAATTGATAATAAGAATTAAAAATAAAGAAAATGCAAAATGGCTTGATATTAAATCACTCGCCTTAAGTCAAGTCTTACAAACAATCAGAACTGATCTTGAAGATTTTAATGTAACTTTTGATAACTGGTTCAGTGAGTCAAGTCTTGGTGATTTAACTGATGAGGGATCAAAAATATCATTAGCGATTAACTCATTAAAAAATAAAGGTCTTGCTTATGAAGAAAATGGAGCAATTTGGTTAACCACTATTAACGATGGTGACGATAAAAATAGAGTACTTATTAGAGATGACGGAAGAGCTACATATTTTGCATCTGATGTTGCTTATCATAAGGATAAAATAGATAGAGGATTTGATAAGCTTATTAACGTTTGGGGCGCCGACCACCATGGTTACATAAAAAGAATTGAGGCCTCTATTAATGGTTTGGGATTTAATAAGACCAGTCTTGATGTCCGGTTGGTTCAATTTGCAAATCTTTTTAAAGATGGCAAAAAGGTTAAAATGTCTACAAGATCTGGCGAGTTCTTTTCTTTAGCAGACCTAATAAATGAAATTGGAACAGATGCTGCGAGATTCTATTATCTATCAAAGCAAGCTGATCAACATCTTGATTTTGATCTGAGTCTTGCAAAGGCTGATAGCAAAGAAAATATCTTTTATTACATTCAATATGCTCATGCAAGAATATGTTCACTTCAAAAAAAATACCTGAATGTGAGTGCATCGATGCCTAGTGAGGCTAATAGCATAGCCAAGGGGTCATATAAAAATTGTGACAAATTAATACACGAGATGAGTAAGTATCCAAGCGTTATATTAAGAGCATCATTATCTCTCCAGCCCCATTTAATAATATTTTATTTGAAAGATTTTGCTCACTGTTTTCATAGTTTTTATAATGATAATCAAGTTTTAACTGAGTCAAAAGAGAATATTGAAGCGATTATCTACTGCCTTAATGCAGCAAAAATAATATTATCTAATGGTCTTGGTATGCTGGGTATTAAGCCAATAGAAAAAATGTAAAATTTATGAGAGATTATGCAAAAAGAAACTCATCTAAAAGAAATCATATAAAAAATAGGAAGATTGTATTTAAATCAAAGAAAAAAAATACCTCTGTAGTATCTAGTAACTTATTATTGGTAATTTTTTTTATGGCTATAATGCTTTCTGCGATCTCATTTATGTATTTTGAAACTGACATTGAAACTGTCGAGCAAAGAAAAAACTTAAATAGTATCACTATAGATTTTCCTACATCTTTAATAGAAAATTCCATACTGATCGAGTCTGAAGATAAATCAAGTTTTATGTCATGTGAATACTTCGTTCAAATTGGAGCATATGGTAATAAAAAATATGCCTATGAAGCACGAGAAATACTTAATGATATAGATCTAATATCAATTAATGAAATATATAGTCCTTCTCAGCCTGAAAAATTACTTCACAGCGTTTTAAGCGGTCCATATAAAAATAGGTCTGCAGCTAATAACTCTAAAGAACAGATAACTAAGAGCGGCTTTGACCCACGTCTGAGAACTTTATGCAAAAAAAATTAAAAAAACATATAAATGAAATTCAATTAAGTATTGAAAGGGCTTCTAAAAAGACTTTAAATCGATCTGATGAAGTAACTCTGATAGCAGTATCAAAGAAAAAAAGTATTGAGCATATTAAATATGCTTATGAGATAGGAATAAGAAACTTTGGTGAAAACTATGCCCAAGAGCTTGAAGAAAAAGTAAAAAAGCTCAATTTTGAAAATATGATTTGGCATTTTATTGGACCTTTGCAGTCAAACAAAGCAAAAATTATTTCAAAAAATGCTCATTGGATTCATTCATTAGATAGAGAGAAAATAGCTAATAAAGTTAATTCTGAATGCAATAATCTGAACAAAAAAATAAATGGGTGTATACAAGTCAATATTTCAGAAGAGTCGTCTAAATATGGGTTAAGGCCAAAAGAATTGCTCGATTTTGCTGATCATGTAAAATCGCTGGAAAATATTAATTTAAAGGGGATAATGGTCCTCCCAAGTCTTGCAGGAGATTCTAAAGAGCAAATGATTAAATCAAAAGAATTAATTGATAAGTTAACAAAATTTCATCCAAATGCTAACCGCCTTTCTATGGGGACTACCAATGACTTCGAGTCTGCAATAAAATTCGGGTCTAACATGGTAAGAATTGGGGAGCTTCTTTTTGGTAAAAGATAATGAAAAGAATAGTATTTGTCGGAGCAGGAAACATATCTCAAGCTGTTATTGAAGGCTTGATTGAAGGTGGGCATAGTAGAAAAAATCTACTTTACATTGATAGAAATAAATCTAATTCTGCTAGGCTAGATAAGCTAAAAATTAAAAAATATTCAATTAATAACGTTCGATCTTCTGATATTTTTATATTAGCAGTTAAACCTAAGGATGCTTTGAGTGCGTATGCAGAAATATGCTCTTTGCTTAAAAAGCCTAAAATTATTACTTTAGTTGCTGGAATCAAATCAAAAAAATACCTTTCTCAATTTGCGAATGTTGAGCTAATGAGAGTGATGCCCAATACATCATCTAGATTTAAAAAAGGAATCACTGCTTTGTTTAATATTTCAGCATCAAAAGTTACCCAAAGAGAAATCGCTCTTCTTTTTAAAAAAGTTGGAATGGTCTTAGACATACACAAAGAATCTTATCTTGATGATTTCACAGGACTTGTTGGAAGTGGCCCTGCATATTTTTTCTATCTTCTTCAGGTTTACGAAAAACGTATAATGAAAATTTGTGATGGAGACCTTAAAAAAAAGAATCTTATGATAAGCAATCTTCTGGAGGGCGTTTCCAAGTCAATTGGTAGTGGAGAAACAACAGATGCTTTAATTAAGGCTGTAGCCTCAAAAAAAGGTACTACAGAGGCAGGTATAAAAAGCTTTAAAAGCTCTGGATTATCTAAGAGTTTTGATAAAGGTATTGCAGCAGCAATAAAAAGATCTAAAGAAATTTCTGGTGAGTTTTGATATGAATGAAATAATAAGCTTATGTCTTGGTGCCTTAAGTTATTTTTTTATAATAACGTTTGTTTTTTATACTCTGAAGGTTGACTACTATAATCCAGTTGTAAAAGCGTTTGTCAATTTCTATAGCCCAATAAGTAAAATATCCATTTTCTCTAATCAAGTTTATACAATTTTTTTACTAGCAGTTTTGTTAAAGTTTTCTGGGTATTATCTTTTGTACTCCAGCCAATATGATGAATATGTTCTTGGTATGATTTCAGTAATTGAAACTTTAAACGCAACCTTAACAGTCTTTTTCTTTTGTATAATTGGCTCAGTAATCTTAAGCTGGATTGCGCCTGGAAACCCTCATCCATTATTAAAATTAGTTGAAGAGGTGTCTACTAAACTTTTAGCGCCAATTAGAAAATTTATACCATCAATGGGCGGCATAGATATCTCGCCTATATTTGCTTTGATTTTTATTAGGCAAGTAGAAATTCTTCTTGCAAGTATAATAAGATCAATCATATGAAAATAAGCAGCTGCCTAATTAAATTTGATAACGGCATTGATTTAGAGTGCGGGGTAAGACTTGATTCATTTGAATTGATGGTTGAAACCTATGGTGAGCTAAACGAAGATAGGTCCAACGGAATTCTTGTATGCCACGCCTTTTCAGGCAACCATCATGCTGCTGGCGTTTCAGAAGACAAAAAAGATATAGGCTGGTGGGATAACATTATTGGTCCAGATAAAGCAGTCGATACTAATAAGTATTTTGTGGTTTGCTCCAATAACTTAGGGAGTTGTTCTGGTTCTTCGGGACCACTAAGCACAAATCCTGTAAGCAAAAAACCATATGGTAAAGATTTTCCTTCTGTAAGCGTTGTTGACTGGGTTAATTCTCAAAAACAATTATCCGATTATTTTGGAATAAAAAAATGGCACATTGTGCTTGGTGGCAGCTTGGGAGGTATGCAGGCACTTCAATGGTCGATCTCATTTCCGGAAAGTTTAAATAAAGCAGGAATATTTGCTGCTGCTGCTAAATCTAGCACTCAGAATATTGCCATGAATGAAGTTGGTCGCGAAGCAATTAGAAAAGATAAGAATTTTATTGATGGGGATTATTTGCTTCATGATGTAAAACCTAAAAATGGCCTTAAAACTGCTCGAATGCTAGGACATATAACCTATTCATCTGAGGCCATCATGGATGAAAAGTTTGGAAGAAATTTCCAAGATATTAAATCTAAGATAGATAGAGATGTGGATTACCAAGTTGAAAATTACCTACAATACAAAGGAGAAAAATTTTCAGATATTTTTGATGCTAACAGCTATATTCTTATGACAAAGGCGATGGATGGATATGATGCTTCTTGTCCAGCTGATGGAGATCTTGAACAAGCTTTGTCCCTTGTAAAAGCTAAACTTTTACTTGTTGGTTTTGATAGCGACTGGCTCTACCCACCCAAACGCAGTAAAGAAATCCAATTGGCAGCTATGAATGTTAATGTGGCTTGCTCTTTCGTGATTCTTGAAGGAAGACAGGGTCACGATAGTTTTCTTTTTGCTTCAGATAGATATGTAAATATATTAAAAGCTTTTATAGAGGCGGAATGAATAATCAAAAAGCAAATATAATAAAAAACTGGATTCCGAATGAAAGCAAAGTTATTGATTTTGGCTGTGGGGACGGCTCTCTTCTTAAAAATTTAATTGATCAGAAGGGTGTTCATGGTTACGGGGTAGAAATAGATCATGCAAAGATTCAAGAATGTGTTCATAAAGGTATATCTATTATTGAGAAAGATATTGATGAGGGCATAGAAGATTTTAAATCCTCTAATTTTGATGTGGCGATTATGGTTAGCTCAATTCAATGTCTTAAAGAGCCCCATATAGCTCTTAGAAAAATGCTTAATCTTTCCAAACAATGTATTGTTACATTGCCAAACCTAGGATTCTGGAAGTGCAGGATAGATCTTGCATTAGGAAAAATGCCTATTACACCAAACCTTCCATCAAGTTGGTACGAAACAAAAAACTTACACCTATGCACTATTAAAGATTTTGAAGGGTTGTGTGAAAGTGAAGGGTTTTTAATTAACGAAAGATTTTATTTAAATGATAAAGGAGGCAAGAATATTCTCTCTTCGGCCATGCCTAACTCTTTCGCCTCTGAAGGAGTTTATCTGCTTGCTAGAAAATAAAAAAATCCTTTTAGCCTCATCCAATAAAGGAAAGATTAGAGAATTTAAAAAAATTTTTAATAAATATGAACTAGTATCTCAAGAGGAACTTGGTATTGAAGATGCTATTGAGGATGGAATGAGCTTTTTTGAAAATGCCCTAAAAAAAGCAAGGAATGCATCAAAAGAATCACAAATTTTTACAATAGCTGATGATTCTGGAATAGTTGTTCCAGAATTAAACTATGAACCAGGAATCTTTTCAGCAAGGTATGCTGGTGAAAATGCTTCCGATAAAGATAATCGAGATAAAATTATTTCAGAAATAAAGAGACTAAAGAAAGTTTCTCTTAATGCATATTATGTATGCGTCCTTGTCGGAGTCAGATCCTATTCAGACCCCGTTCCCCTTTACGCATATGGAGAAATTCATGGGAAGGTCTCGCTAAAAAGTTCTGGCAAGGGTGGTTTTGGTTACGATAAGATTTTTTATCCAAATAACTATGCTGTCTCTATGGCATCAATGGATTCAGAAATTAAAAACACCATTAGCCATAGAGCTATAGCTGCAAAATCATTTTTAAATGAGCTTGAAAAAATTTACTACTAATAAGATACCAATATCTTTGTATATACATCTGCCATGGTGTGAAAAAAAATGCCCGTATTGTGATTTTAATATAAGTATTAATAGGTCACAGGGTGATGAATATCGATTGATGAATGCTATTTTTTATGACCTAAAACTTTCAAGAAAATATATAAATAAAAGAAAGTTTTCTTCAATATATTTTGGTGGTGGCACTCCATCTCTAGTGTCTTCAAGAATTATTGACAGCATCATTAATAAGCTAAGAGAAATGCAAGTTGTTCAAGAAGATTGTGAGATTAATTTTGAACTTAACCCCAAAGAGGTTACAAAAGATTATCTAACTAAAATTATTGATTCGGGTATCAACAGAGTTTCTCTTGGTATTCAAAGTTTTGATCAGTCAACATTAAATAGCCTTGAAAGAAATCATACCTCGCAAGATAGTTTGCAGGCGTTGGAGGTCTTATCTGGATTTAAAGACATAGAAACATCTATTGATTTAATATATGGAATTATGGATCAATCACTGCCTTCATTTAGGTCAGACATTGAAACATTCTGCTTATATAAAATTAATCATTTATCTTTGTATCAACTAACTATCGAGCCCAATACAATCTTCTATAAAAAGGAACTTAAAATACCAAATGACGCTATTATTGAATCAATGGAGTCTATGGCTGCTGAGATTCTTAATAAAAATAATATCTATCAATATGAAGTCTCTTCGTGGTCTAGAGATAATAGATATAGCAAACATAATATGAATTACTGGATGTATGGTGACTACTTGGGCGTTGGTCCTGGAGCTCATAGCAAAATAACAACTGAAGAGTCCATAGAAAGAATGGTTAAACTAAAAAAAGTTAACTCTTACATCGAAGATCCTAATAAATCATCAACTACTAAAATTGATAGCTTCTCATACGATCTTGATCTTGCTATGAATCTTTTAAGAATAAAAAATGGAGTCTCTTTTGATGAGCTAAAAAATAGGAATATACATATAAGTAATTCATTTAAAGAGAAAATTCTTCAAGGCATTGATAGGGGCTTACTTGAAAAAAATACTTTAAAAGCTACTCCAAAAGGTTATAAATTTCTAAACGATACTGTGAACATATTTAGCTAATTTTTTGAAGAGGAAAAGGATATATTTTTCTACCTTCTTTTACTGCTCTTTGTTGAAACTTGGTTAAATCAGCTTCTTTGTATATTGAATTTTTTAATCTAAGAAAACCTTTATTTTGATTTATTGCCTCCTCAATTGATTCGGAATAGTTTTCCCAGTCTGTAGACATGAACAAATGTCCGCCATCTTTAATAGTCCTATGCATTAGGTGTAAAAAATCATTATTAAGCATTCTTCTTTTGTGATGTTTTAATTTTGGCCATGGGTCTGGGCAGATAATAACCACATGATCGAATATGGGCTCGGTGATTTCATCAAGTATTAGTCTTATGTCACCGGTCATGATCTTTACGTTATCTAAATCATTACTAATAATATCTCCAAGCAACTGACCTATTCCAGACGCATATACTTCAGAACCAATGTAAAGGTTTTCTAGATTGTTTTTAGCAAATTTAAAAATATTTTCTCCATTACCAAAACCTATTTCTAAAATTATTTTTTTAAAATTAGTCTTAGCTGCTAGGATTTCTGAATAAGAAGATATTTGATATTTTGAAAGACTTAAAAGGTTTTTCTCTTGGCTTTTTGTCAAACGGCCTTTTCTTTGAACAAATGAAGGTAAGAATTTATGACGCATGGTCTAGATTGAAAATTTTTATGCAGCGCTTACCATCAAGGCTTTTAATTTTTTTAAAGCTCCATTCTCAATCTGTCTAATTCTCTCAGCAGAAACACCATATTCGTCAGCAAGATCATGTAGAGTTACTTTTTCATCTGCTAAATATCTTCTCTGAAGAATATCTTTACTTCTGTCATCAAGCATTTTTAATGCCAGAGATAAATCGCTGTGATTGAGGTCATCTGCCTCAGCCTTCGCGACTATAATTTCAGGATCATATGTATGATCTTCGATATATTGAGATGGTGACATGATTTCATCATCATTTTCAGATATAACCGGAGCATCAAAGGATGCATCATTAGATGAAAGTCTATTTTCCATATGAAGAACATCTTTGACTTCAACATTTAAATCTTTGGCTATTTTTTCAGCCTCTTCTTTTGTTAGCCACTCTAAGCTTTTTTTCTTGCTTCTTAGATTAAAAAATAATTTTCTCTGAGCTTTGGTTGTGGCAATCTTAACCAGTCTCCAGTTTTTAAGTATATATTCATGAATTTCAGCTTTAATCCAATGCACAGCAAAAGATACAACTTTTACACCCCTGTGCGGGTCATATTTATCTACAGCTTTCATTAGACCAACATTACCCTCTTGAATAATATCAGCTAAAGGCAAGCCATAGCCCTGATAAGACCTAGCTATGTGCACAACAAACCTTAGATGATGAATAACAAGTTGCCTAGCGGCATCTAAATCATCCTCTTCATAGAGTTTTAAAGCTAATTCCTGCTCTTGTTCTTTAGTCAATATAGGAATTGAATGCACAGAAGCTAAATAAGATTCAATATCCTTACCTGGACTGTTTAACTGAGATGGTTGTAGCTGTGTTCCCATATTTATTATAAATTTTATTTATAATTAATTATATTATTAATTAATGTTATAAACAAAATTATACCAATTTTTTATAAAATTCGCTCAATAATGGAAGATAGTAGTTTTTTAGTGATGTATTTCTGAATGCTGCAAAAGCAGGATTAAGGATGGTTTCGTCTTTTGAATAATCTAAAGAATGCTCATTAAGAATTTGGCATATATGTCCGCCGTTGCTAGACAAAATAGCATGACCTGCTGCAATATCCCATTCAGATGTAGGACCAAACCTTGGGTAAATATCAGCTTTATTGTCAGAAAGTGCACATAGCTTTAGCGAGCTACCTCTCTCAATTATTTCAAATGAAATATGATTAATCTTTAAATGATTTAAAAATTCTTTATCCATTTCAGTTTGATGACTTTTGCTCATTACAATACGAAGGGTCTCGGGTATATCATTGGCATTATCAAAGTCATCGAATTTAGATCCCTGCCATATTTGTCTACTGATTGGAGCACAAATAGTGCCAAATATAGAAACTTTGTTTTCAATCAAAGCTATGTTAACTGTGAAATCATTTGATTTATTAATGAACTCTTTTGTTCCATCTAAAGGATCTATAAGCCAATATGGTTCTTTTGGAATTTCGGAACTTTTATCATAAGTTTCTTCAGAAACTACTGAAATATTTGGTGATATTTTTTTAAGAGAATCAAGAATTATTTTATTTGCATTGTTGTCGGCCTCTGTAACAGGTGATCCATCAGATTTTTCAATAAGTTCATAGGAGTCTTTATGGTATATCTCCATAATAGCTTCTGAAGCATCTTTAACTACAACCCTCAAAGGCTGATATAAACTTTCCAGAAAGTTTGAATCTATATGCACGCTACTGATTCCAACTCATCAACACTTAAAATTGAAATAATCTTATGATAAATCTCAGTATTATCCATTAGGCCAGTAAAGTGACTTGCTCCAGGACCATAAGCATATACGCCAACTGGAATACCGGTATGTCTTCCAGTGCCCCATTGAATTTCAACATAATCTTTATCTTGCTTTAAAATTTGCAGACCTCCTGTTTCATGATCAGCTGTTATGATTAAAAGAGTATCTTTATTTTTACCTACATATTCCATAGCCAGCCTAATGGTTTTATCAAAATCTTCAAACTCAGTTATCATTTTCTTTGCATCGTTATCATGGGCAGCCCAATCGATTTGACTTCCTTCGCTCATTAAAAAAAATCCTTTACAGTTATTTGTCCTGGTTTTTAAAAAATTCAAGGCAACGCTTGTCATTTCTTGTTGAGTGGGTTTCTCGGGTGATCTTTCAATACCATCTTTATCAAAAAGACCGATGACTCTTCTTGAGACTGATAAATCTAACTCTTCCAGACTTTCTTTATCAGATATATACAAAGAATTCTTTTTTAATCTTTCATTGTCAAAAAATTCCTTACCCCCTCCCAAAGCAATGCTAATAGATGAAGCTATTAATTGATTGGCAATTTCTTCTTCTTTATATCTTGAATCAATATGAGCATAAAATGCTGCTGGTGTTGCATGAGTTATTGAAGAAGTAGATACCAGACCAGATAAAAAGCCTTTCTCATATAAAATTTCAGGTAAGGTTTTTAATTTTTTCTTATTGACATCAACCGATAAAAATTTGTTATTTGTTTTTTTTCCAGTTGCCCATGAGGTTGCTGCAGCTGCTGAATCTGTATAAGCATTATTATAAGAATGGGTAAGAGAAAAACCGGTATAGGGCATTTGATCGATAGCTAATTTGAAATCTAGACCACCAATAGCAATTCTAGATAATGTTACTTGATTAAGTCCCGTTCCATCTCCAATTATTAAAATAATATTTTTTGGTTTCTGATTCTTTTCAAAGCTAGCAATATTTATATTATTTGTTTGTTTGTTTCCTATTTTTATTTTCTCTGTATTGGGTTTGATATTCAGAATATTCAAAAAGAGAGCAATAGCAGCAAGACTTAATATAAGTAAATATTTTTTCACTAGTATTTTATGGCTTTAAAGCTTTGAGTCTCATTTGCATAAGTTCACTCTCAGTATCAGGATATTCGTTATTGTAAATTGAAGCTTCCCATCTTCCATAAATTGGATTTGTAATAATAAACCATTTCTTACCCCACATTTCTTCATATTTTGCAGCTACTTCTTTTCTTGAATACATGCCAGAAGTTGCTTCGTCTAATGATATGAAGTCCCCTAGCTGATCTCCTATGAGTAGGAGAATCCTATAATCTTGAGCAATTAATTCTCTTCTAGAAACCTTATCAGAGGTCCATCCATTTTCATTTTTCATTAATAAAACATCTCTATCAGTATCAAAAGGTAATCCAAGTTTCTTTAAATTATTTCTAGTAGCCTCTTCAGCAATTGCAATTCTATTAGTTACATAAAAAATTTTAATTCCTTTGCTATCAGCATATTTTAAAAACTCATAAACTCCAGCTACAGAAGTAGACGCCTCCTCAAGCATCCACTCAACCCAACCATTTGGATAAGATTCACCTTTTATAATTGCCCTTGCTTGAAAAGGTATGTTGTTAAGAACGGTTTCATCTATGTCTAAAATAACCGCCGGTGGCTTTTCAGAAAAATCTTCTTTTTGCTCTATAGCAGCAGTCCAGTTTTTATTAACCAATGCTTTTTCTAATGCTAGTTTTGCTCCAGCAAAGGTTTGAAGATTGTTTGCTTCATACTCGGCAGAAGATTGAGCATATAAAACTGCAAGCATGGACTGAGCTTGGACAGAATTATCAATTTTCTCTCCGGTTGCTGAAATATGAGCAGCAAATAAATAAAAGACAGAAGATAAATATATTAGATTTCGTGATTTCATAGATTAAGAGCATTATAATGCCAATAATTAATTTTAGTTATACAAATACATATGAATAGTGAAGTCTTAGAAAATCTGCACAAGCTAAAGAAAATGCTTGTTCTTTTAAGTGAAGAAAGGAAAGTTGTTATGTCTCATCATAAGACCTTTGAACATGTTGAAAAAATTCGGAACATTGTCGATGATTCAATAAAAATTGCAGAGAATGAATAGTTATTCCTGCTTTGAAGTAAATCTTAAGGATGGCATAGCCCATCTTTCAATGAGCAGGCCCGATCAATTAAATTCTATGACAAGGATTTTTTGGAAAGAACTTCCAGAGATTATTAAGAATATAGATAAAAACTCTGATGCAAGGGTGATAGTTCTATCCGGACAAGGTAAGCACTTTAGCGCTGGTATGGATTTAAGCACTTTTGTGCCGCCTAAAAAATCAGAAAGAGAGATAGATCCAGCAAGGCAAAGAGAGGCTTTTTACCATGAAGTTTTAGAGCTTCAAGATACTTTTACAGCACTTGAGGAGTGCAGGATGCCGACCATAGCAGCTATTCAGGGTGCATGTGTTGGTGGTGCTATAGATATGGCTGCAGCCTGTGATTTAAGGTACTGCTCAGAGAATGCATTTTTTAAAATTGCTGAAGTTGATATTGGAATTGCTGCAGATGTGGGAACACTCCAGAGACTGCCCTCCTTGATACCTCTTGCAGCATTAAGAGAGCTTGCATATACAGGAAGGAAATTTGATTCGTCTGAGGCAAAATCTTTAGGCTTAGTTAATGAGGTATTTTCTTCGGAAGATGAGCTTATGAGCCAAGTGCAAAAACTAGCCAAAACAATTGCTAGCAAATCACCTTTGGTTACTAGGGTTATTAAAAAACAAATAAACTATGCTAGAGATCATTCTGTCAGAGATGCTCTAGAGTTTCATGCCACTTGGAATGCAAGCCTAATAAGTGGAAAAGATATGGAAGCAGCAATGACTGCTTATATGAATAAAACTGATGGTGAATTTGAAGATTTAGAGCCAAAGAAATCTTTTTGGGAAAAAGAGGGTTTGATTTAAAATTAATCTCTTAAGAAAACTGGCTCAGTTACTGTAGATTCAGATTTAGAAAAGTAATATTTGTCTATATTAAACTTCGAAAGTTTTTCAAAGTCTTTTATATTATTTTCTATAATCCACCTTGCCATAAGGCCTCTTGCTTTTTTAGCATAAAAGCTAATGATTTTATGCTTACCATTTTTATAATCTTTAAAAACTGGTGATACTACATTGATATGCTCTGGCAATTTTCCTAATACAGTAAAATATTCTTTAGATGCAAGATTTATAATCAAATCAGATTTTTGAGACTGTAAATCTTGCAGAACATTTTTTTGAATTGAGTTGCCCCAAAAATCATATAAGTTTTTACCCTTACTTGTCTCTAACTTTGTTCCCATTTCTAGTCTATATGGCTTAATAACGTCCATTGGTCTTAAGATGCCGTATAAACCTGAAAGAATTCTTAAATGCTTTTGAGCAAATTTAATTTGTTTGTTATTTAAGCTCTCTGCATCTAAGCCCTGATACACATCTCCTTTGAATACCATTACGGATGGCTTGGTGTCTGCAGAAACTATTTTTGAAGCTTTCCAAGATTGATATCTATCAAAATTTAAGGCAGCAAGTTTATCGCTAAGGCCCATAAGACTTGCAATATCTTTTGGCTCTTTCTCTTTTAAAGTCTTTATAAGATTTGAAGATTGGCTTAAAAACTGCGGTGCAGTATGATTGCTCTTAGGAGCAACATCATAATCCAAAGTTTTTGCTGGGGAAAGTACTATTATCATGATAAATATTCTAACCAAATCTAGGTCAGACTACTAATGAAACTTATAGAAAAGTATATAAATTTTGTAGGTGAAAAAATTTCCTACCTTATACCTGCAATGGTTTTGCTGATGGTAATAGTCATTGTTAGTAGGTATTTCTTTGGGATGGGAAGGACCGATTTACAAGAATTAGTAATGTATTTTCATGCTTTAGTTTTCTTGGGTTGTGCGGGATATGTTATGAATAAGGATGAACATGTTCGCGTAGATATCTTTTACAGGAATGCATCGAATAAATATAAAAATCTTATCAATAGTGTTTTTGGCATTCTTTTTCTATTACCAATAATTATTGTTACCTTCGTATACTCGTTAGAAACTATTGAAGCATCATGGAAGATGAAAGAGGTTTCAACCGAAGCCGGCGGTTTGGCATATGTATTTATTCAAAAAACTTTTCTTGTCTTATTTCCAATTACACTTATGGCCTCTCTTATTAGTCAGCTTCTGAAAATAAAATGGAAATAATACCTTTATTACTATTAATTTTAGTATGCTGCGCCCTGCTCTTTGGCTACCCAGTTGCATTTACTCTTTCTGGGGTTTCTATTTTATTTGCTCTTATTTGTATTCCGCTTGGAATATTTGACGAGTCGATTTTAAAAAGTATTCCTTTAAGAATATTCGGCATTATGAATAATGTAACTTTGCTTGCTGTGCCGCTTTTCATCTTTATGGGTACAGTACTTGAGCGTTCTGGCATCGCATCAAAAATGCTAGAAAATATGGCGCTGGCTTTTAAGAATATAAGAGGCGGGTTAAGTATTTCTATTATTGCAGTTGGGGCATTATTAGCTGCAAGCACTGGAATAGTTGGTGCAACTGTAGTTACTATGGGCTTAATGTCATTGCCTGTGATGATTCAGCAAGGTTACAAAAAAGATTTTTCTTCCGGCCTTGTTGCATCTACTGGGACTCTTGGACAAATTATCCCCCCGTCGATTGCATTGGTGTTATTGGGTGATGTTATGTCTAATGCGTATCAAAGAGCTCAAAATAATATGGGCATTTTCTCTCAAAAGACTGTCACAGTTGGGGATCTATTTGTTGGTGCCATAGTGCCAGGCATTATGATTTGTCTTGGTTATCTTTTATATACAATATATAAAAATAATAAAAACCCTGATATTCTTTTTGAGCCTGAGGCAAGCTCAGCATCTTTTATAGATATCTTAAAAACTCTTGCTTTACCCCTGTTGCTCATAATATTGGTTTTAGGATCAATCATTGTCGGTATTGCTACTCCAACTGAAGCTTCAGCTATCGGAGCAATGGGAGCTTTGCTGATTGTATTAATCAATGGAGGGTTAACGTTTGATTTTATAAAAGAGACTAGTCAAAAAACTGCGATTGTTTCGACTATGATCTTTACTATATTGATTGGCGCTTCAATCTTTTCACTAATTTTCAGGGGCGTTGGAGGCGATGATCTAATTGATCTTATATTTGGCTCACTTCCTGGAGGACCATATACAGCTCTTATATTTGTATTAATGTTTGTTTTCTTACTTGGCTTCATTTTAGATTTTATTGAGATTTGTTATGTGATTGTGCCTTTAGTTGCTCCGCCACTATTAATGATGGGCTTTGATCCTGTATGGCTTGCAATACTTTTGGCAATAAATCTCCAAACCTCATTTTTAACACCTCCATTCGGTTTCTCTCTTTTTTATCTTCGTGGTGTTGCAGATGAATCAATCAAGACGTCTGAAATATACCAAGGTGTCATTCCTTTTATTGTAATTCAACTATTTGTTTTGGTTGCTGTTCTTCTTGTACCATTTTTAGTGCTATGACTAATTTTAAAATTCCAAAAAATGGTAGCAGCATGATGCCTTTTAATTTTGGTCCAAGAGAGACAGATCAAAGGAATTCTGGATGGTATCGAGATGTATCGATGTTGATTGTCCCCTATAAAACAGATGCAGAAATTCTAAGAAAACTGATGCCAGAACAGTTTGAAATTTCTGATGAGCCAACTGTTTCTGTAAATTATGCTTGCAATAAAGATATCGATTGGCTTGCAGGACGAAACTATAATTTGATTTCAGTTAGTGTTGAGGCTATTTTTTCTGGGGATGTTGATGAAGTTACAGCATCATACAATTTGGTCATGTGGGAGAACTTAACAGACCCAATCCTTACAGGAAGAGAGATGCAAGGTATCCCAAAAATATATGCTGATATTGATGATATGTCTTATGGTAACAATACTGCTAATGTACGAATGTCTCATTTTGCAAGTCCTATTTTAGATATTGCGATTTCTGATGCTGTTCTATTAGACAAAAAAATTGTTGGTGAGGTCGTGAAAGAAAAATCAGACATGCAATCCTTTGGATATAGATACATACCGAATGTTAATCCAGCATTGCCGCCTGTTGTTGCAGAGCCGATTTTACATAACTCACAAAATATTTTTACTGAAATGAGTCTTGGTGAAGGGTTTGTTAACTGGCACTCATCTAGCTGGGAACAAAATCCAACTCAGTCTCATATAATTAATAAACTTAAAGGTTTGCCAATTCTTAAATATGAAGATGCTGTAATGACCAGAGGATCAACTAACTTATTTATTCCAGACAAACCTTCAAAAATTTTAAAATAAGACATGTCTCTTCCTATCAAAAAAGTCTGCTTTATTGGCGCTGGAACAATGGGATGCTTTAACTCATTGTTAGCCTCAGCGGCTGGATATGAATGTTTAATATATGACCCTTTTGAAGAAGTCCTTGAAAACAGGTCTAATAATCAAGCAAAATTGGCTGATTTTCTGAACCATGAAAATTTTTTTAAAGGTGTTGATGTGAACACTGCTATTAAAAAAATATATGACTGCAGTGATTTAAAACTTGCTTTGGATGGTGCTGATCTAATAAGTGAATCTATTCCAGAAAATTTAGAATTAAAAAATGAATTATTCCAAAAGCTTGAAGGGTTGGTGGGCAAAAAAACAATTATTACAACCAATACTTCAGGTTTGTCTTTAGAGGCATTGAGCAATCAAATCAACCCTAGATATCAATTTGCTGCGATGCATTTTCATTTAGGCTCTAGGTTGGTTGACATTGTTAGAGGAACTCATACAAGTGAGGAAACAATAATATCCATAAAAACTTTTGTGGAAACTTTAGGGTGCAGTGGGATTATATATAAAAATAGAAATTCTAAATATGCCTTAAATCCAATGCTTGGAGCATTAACAACTCAAAGCATGCTGATGGTAATTGAAGGACGGTACCCCATAGAAGAAATAGATGGAGCATGGAAAAATGCTAATGACAGTAAGCTAGGGCCTTTTGGAATAATGGATATGCTTGGCCTTGATGTAATAAAAAATGCTTGGGAGGAGCAAGATGAAGAATCTAGACTAATTGATCATAAAGAAAAAATTCTAAAGCACCTATCTTCATACATTCATCAAAATAAACTTGGTATTAAAACTGGAGAAGGCTTTTTAAATCACTCCAATATCAATATAAGCAATGATCAATTTAACTATGAAAATATAAAACAAGATCTATATATCGGAATTATAGAAGCATCTCTTGTTTTATTATCTGATGGTATTTTAGAAAAAGATGCTATTAATAATGCCTGGACTTATGGAACTAATCTTCAAAAAGGTCCTTTTGATATTCTTGATGAAATAGGCGTTGAAAGATTCAAAAAGCTTTACCAAGAATGGGTTGATTTAGAATATATATCCAACAAAAGTTACGAATTGGTCTCAGGTGTTATTTCAAATTTGAAGTAAATTTATAAACCAGCGTTATTTTTCTCTAGAGCTCTTTCAGCTCTGTAACTTGATCTGACCATGGGTCCTGAAACGACCTCTAGAAATCCCTTCTTGAGACCAATTTCTCTATAAATCTCAAATTCTTCTGGAGTTACCCATCTTTCTATGGGTAAATGATTTAAGGTTGGTCTTAAGTATTGTCCAATTGTTAGGATATCTACTTGATTAGCTATCAAGTCATCCATTGTTTGCTCGATCTCTTCATCTGTTTCACCAAGTCCAAGGATTAGACTAGTCTTTGTTAAGACTTTTGGGTTGATTCTTTTTGATTCAGCTAAAACGTCTAGAGTTTGTTGATAGCCAGCTCTAATGTCTCTTACCGGATGAGTTAGTCGTTCAACAGTTTCAATATTTTGTGCAAAGACCTCCAGCCCACAATTAACAATAGTGTCTATAGAAGATGATAGTCCCTTAAAGTCTGGGGTTAGTGCTTCAACTGCTGTTCCAGGATTTAAATCTTTGATCAGCTTTACTGTGTCAGCAAAATGCTTGGCACCTCCGTCTGGAAGATCATCTCTATTCACTGATGTAAGAACAACATATTTGAGCTTCATAATTTCAACCGCTTTTGCAGTATTAAGAGGTTCATCTTGATCTAACCAGCCTTTTGGATTTCCTGTATCTACTGAACAAAACTTACATGCCCTTGTGCATACTGAGCCCATGAGCATAAAAGTTGCCGTGCCAGCAGACCAGCACTCAGAGATATTAGGACAATGCGCTTCCTCACAGACAGTGTTAAGCCTTTTTTCTGAAACCTGATTTTTTATCTTATGAAAATTAGGATTGAACTGAGCTTTAACTTTTAACCATTCAGGTTTTTTTAAGTTAGGGATATGAGAATACTGGTTGCCCTTCTGTCCATTTTTTACGGCCTTGACCCCATCCCTATTAATTATTTTTTGTGTTGGAATAATCTCCATATTTAAAATATAGGCTCTAAAAGTTTAATTGCAAGGCGCTCAACGTCTTTAATGTTTGCCTTGTTGTTTAAATCTTTAATTTGTGTGGCTTTAAGCCCTTCATAACCACAGGGGTTTATATAACTAAAAGGGGCAAGATCCATATCAACATTAATACTGATCCCATGATAAGTTTTTCCTTTAGAAATTCTTAGACCAATAGAAGCTATCTTTTTTTCATTTACATAAACTCCCGGTGCGCCATCTATAAATTCAGAATCTATTGAGTATTCTTTAAGAAGTGATTTAGTGAATTCTTGAAGTGTCTTAACAAGAATCTTTGGTCCTAGTTTTGATCTTTTCACATCGATCATAAAGTAAATAACTAATTGTCCGGGTCCGTGATAAGTTACTTCACCTCCGCGGTCAGATTGAATAACTGGAATACCTTTAGCATTTAAAATATGTTTTTGATCAGCAGCGGTTCCTAAAGTAAAAACTGGTGTATGTTCCAAAAACCATATCTCGTTTTTAAAATTTTCTTCCCTGATATGTGATTTCATTGACTGCCACACACCATCATAATCACGAAGACCAAGAGATTTAAAAGTTAAATTTTCTGACACTACTTATTTCTAGCTTCAATAAATGCATCCTCTGATATTTCATGATATGCGGACACATTTTTTCTAAATTCTGAATATGATTCATAAACTCTTCCAATAGTCTCATCTTCTTTAGCCAAATCATCTAATATTTTTTCTGATATAAGCCTAAACTCTTCGATTACATCATCTGGCAGCTTTCTTAACTCAACACCATGAACCTCTATTAGTTCTGTAAGGGCTTTATTGTTTCTTGCTAAATACTCATCAAGCATGTCTTGATTTACAGCTTTAGCAGCTGTCTCAATAATAACTTGAAGATGTTTTGGAAGACTGTTCCATGCATCAATATTAATTAAAAGCTCTAGCATTGGTCCTGGCTCATGCCACCCTGGATAATAGTAATATTTTGCAGCTTGATGAAAGCCAAAGGTTAGATCGTTATATGGTCCAACCCATTCTGTTGCATCGATTACGCCTGTTTGTAATGCGGTAAATAATTCCCCACCTGGAAGAGTTACCGGTATACCGCCAGCCTCTTTAAGGACCTCTCCACCAATGCCCGGGATACGCATTTTTAAACCTTTAATATCTTCAAGAGAATTAATCTCTTTATTGAACCAACCAAACATTTGGGTTCCTGTATTTCCTGCAGGAATAGGATAAATATTAAATGGTTCATAGATCTCTCTCCAAAGCTCTAAGCCACCTCCTCTATTTACCCAGGCATTAATTTCATCTGCGGTTAGTCCAAAAGGCACGCTGGTAAAAAATTGAGCTGCAGGAACTTTGCCTTTCCAGAAATACCCGCCGCTGTGGCCCATTTGGTGTGAGCCGCTAGATACAGCATCAAAGACCCCAAATGCAGGAACTTGTTCTCCGGCTCCATATACTGTTATTTTCATCTGACCATTACTCATTTCTTCTACCAAATTAGCGATTCTTTCTGGAGCCATCCCCAATCCAGGATAGTTTTTTGGCCATGAGGTGACCAGCCTCCATTCATATTTCTTTTGCTCTTCTAATTGAGAAGATTCTTTGGCAATGCCTGTATCAGAACACCCTGCTAAAATACTTATAGTTAATATTGGTAATAAAAATTTTCTCATTATATTTTCTCTAAATTTGCATAAGCCATAACCAACCATTTAGTGCCTGCTTTATTAAAATTAACCTGAACTCTAGCTGCCTCACCAGAGCCTTCATAATTCAAAACTACACCCTCACCAAATTTTTTATGAAAAACCCTTTGGCCTAATGAGATTCCAATCTCATCTTCAAACTCAAGCTTGGTTTCACTAAAATCTTTTCTATTATAAGGGATATGAGTCTGTGCTCTAGGTCTTATCTCATTTATAAGATCTTTTGGAATTTCTTTTAAAAATCTTGAAGGAGGATTAAAAGTATCTGAGCCATGCAGCCTTCTAGATTCAGCATGAGTTATATATAACTTTTCCATAGCTCTTGTTATGCCTACATAACATAGCCTTCTTTCCTCTTGCAGTTGAGCTGGATTTTCCATAGACCTTCCATGGGGGAACAGACTCTCTTCAAGTCCTGTTATAAGCACTAGTTTAAACTCTAGTCCTTTGGCAGAATGGAGAGTCATTAGTTGTGCTGCATCATCATGCTCTGAAGCTTGTTTATCTCCAGAATCAAGAGAAATCATATCTAAATACTGTTCTGCAACTTCTTTATTTGTCTTCTCTTCTCTTATGCTCTGTTCAAAGTTTGTCGTAGCTGAAACAAGCTCTTCTAAGTTCTCTACTCTTGTCTTTCCTTTTTCTCCTGGTTCTTTAGCATGATAGGCAACTAGACCAGATGTTTTGATAATCTCTTCCATTAAATCCGACAAGGGGTTGTCTTCGATAAATTCTTTGCACCTAGCTATAAACTCAAGATAAGACTTCAGACCAGCGCCACCCCTTCCAGAAATAGATCCATCATCAATTAATTTTGCTGAGGCTTTTATATAAGAAATATTATATTGATTTGCAGTAGCCCTAATTTTTGCCAACGTCTTTTCACCAACACCCCTTGTAGGATTAGAAATTGATCTTTCAAAAGCTGGATTATCAGAATTATTAAAGATAATTTTTAAGTAGGCTATTGCGTTCTTGATTTCCATTCGCTCATAGAACCTCTGGCCGCCATAAATTCTATAAGGAATACTAGATCTTAATAATGCTTCTTCTAGAGCTCTTGATTGAGCGTTTGATCTATAAAGAACTGCTGCATCCTCATACATTTCTCCCTTATTCATCCAGTCTTTCAGAATATCAGCAACAAATCTTGCCTCGTCTTGTTCGTTATATGCCTGATATAAGATTATTTGCTCACCTTCAAGTTTATCAGTCCAGAGGTTCTTGCCAAGTCTGTCAGTATTATTTTCAATAAGAGCATTAGCGGCTCCTAAAATTATATTTGTTGATCTATAATTTTGCTCAAGTCTTATGATCTCTGTATCTTCAAATGTCTTTGTGAAAGAATCTACATTCTCAACTTTTGCACCTCTCCATCCATAGATAGATTGATCATCGTCTCCAACAGCAGTCACAGATGCTTGATCGGATGCTATTTCAAGCAACCAATTGTATTGAATGGTGTTAGTGTCTTGAAACTCATCCACTAAAATAGATTTAAATCTAGAGTGAAAAAAAGTTCTAACTGATTCATTGTCTCGAACAATTTCAAATGATCTTAGAAGAAGTTCTCCGAAGTCTACAAGATTGTCACGAATACAAGTTTTTTCATATTCCTTGTAAACTTTATTAAAATTTTCTTTAAAGTAATCTCCTTTATCATCTACTAAAATACTTCTAAAACCCGCATCTTTCCATGCATTAATTTGCCACTGTGTCTGCCTAGAAGGCCAAACTGATTCATCAAAGCCTAATTCCTTAGATATTCTTTTTATAATTCTTAATTGATCATCTGAATCTAAAATGGTAAATCCGCTGCTAAGATTTGCTTCTTTATGAAATCTCTTCAGCATTCTATGAGCTAGGCCATGGAAAGTACCCACCCAACCATCCATCATTGGCGCCTCAAGTAATTCTTCAATTCTTGATCGCATTTCAAGAGCAGCTTTGTTAGTAAAAGTCACAGCCATTATTGAGGCAGGATTTTTTCTAAGAGCCTCTACTTCCCATGCTATTTTATGAACTAATACTCTAGTTTTTCCTGAGCCAGCACCAGCAAGTACCATTAAATGTTTTTTTTCAGACGTAACAGCTTGTCGTTGCTGATCGTTAAGATGTTCTAAAATGTGAGATACGTCCATTTAGGGATTCATTTTTTTGCTTAAGAGAGATATTCTAACCTTATGCCAACAAAATTATTGAGACAAATTAAAAATACTCTTCCTGAATTAAGGAAATCTGAGAAACTAGTAGCAGATTTTGTTCTTAAAGATCCTAAATCTATAATAACCATGAAGACTGCGGAAGCCTCATCTGCAATGGGAATTAGCGAACCAACATTAATTAGATTTTGTAAAGCACTGGGTTTCTCAGGCTATCAAGAGTTTAAAATTAATCTATCTCAACAACTAGCAGCTGATGATTACTTTGTGATGTATGAGATTGAAGAAGACGATAGCATTCATGAGTTATGTGAAAAAGTCTTTGATACTACTATAAGCGAGATATTGAACGTTAGATCTCAGATTGATAAGGATATTCTAGAATCAGCAATTGAGGCATTAGCTAATGCTAAAAGAGTTGAAGTTTATGCTTTCGGAGGTTCAGCTCCTGTAGCTATGGATGCACAACATAAATTTTTTAGATTAAAAATATCATCATCATTTATTTCAGATCCTCATATCCAATTAATGTCAGCTAATTCTCTATCTAAAAATGATGTAGTTTTGGCCATATCCCAATCTGGTACAACTTCAGCCTTAATAGACAGTGTAAAAATTGTAAGGAAGTCTGGAGTAAAAGTTATAGGAATAATGCCTGAAAATACCCCATTAGCAAACATTTGTAATTATCCAATCAGTATTAATGTTGGAGATAACTATAGAATTACCAAACCTCATACTTCTAGAATTGCATACACAGCTGTTATCGATGTCATGACCATGGGCATTGCTCAGTTAAAACCAGAAGCACAAGAGCATTTATATAATATAGTTGATAGTCAAAGGTCATTAAAAATAAAATAATTTAATTACAGGAGAAATTAATGAGCCAAGAAGTAAAAGATTTTTTTGCTACCTATAGTGATTTTGTTGCTAAGGTAACCAGTGAGCCTAGTTTAGACTTAGAAGCTTTAAAGAAAAGCATGGATGAAATTGAATCAAATTCATCAATTAAAATGCCGAGATTATTAACTGCAGCTCTAGGACTTGGAAGCGAAACTGGTGAGTTTGTTGAAATAGTAAAAAAAATGGTCCTTCAGGGAAAACCAACATCTGAAGATAATATCTTTCATATGAAAAGAGAATTAGGAGACATTATGTGGTATTGGACTACAGCATGTGCATCCCTGGGATTAGATCCTTTTGAAGTCATAAATGAAAATCAAAAAAAATTAGAAGCAAGATATGGGGAAAAGTTTGAAATTGAAAGAAGCGAAGTAAGAAAAGAAGGAGATCTTTGAAGGCAATCAAAACTTATATTTGTTGAATTCTGTAATGGATGAAAATGGAATTTCAATTGCTAAACTAAAAATTGATGAATAAGGATAAAAAAGTAAAAGTTGAAAAATTACCATCAGCATCTGATGACGCTGCAGATGTTGCCTCAAGATACGATAGATACAAAAAAGATAATGAAAAGTCTGAATTTCCTCCGATTGAATATGAAAAACCACCTCATCATTAAATGATTACTTTTTTAGCCTTTTTATATATTTTTTCTGCATTTGCATATTTTTATGCCAATAGATCTGGATACAGTCTCCTAAGATACATTTGGAAAAGAGAAAATATTAATATTTATCTATTAACTGAAATAGTTTTTTTGATAATAACTTCATTGATTGTTTTTACAAATCAGCCACTCAACTGGATAGTTGCTATATTAATGTTTATGCACCTAATTGGCATAGCCTGGCTTATTGGAAACCCTGATAGTTTTTATGAAATGGCAGATGAGTCTATTAATTTAGATTCCAATCTTATAGAAAATGTTGTTGTGATTACGTTTTTAATTTATGCAGGTATGGCTTTATTTTCTAGAATAATTTTTTAATTTATTTTTCTTGCACTCTTTTTAAGAGGCTGGAGGTATCCCATCTGCCTCCTCCTAAGCCCTGTATCTCTTTGTAAAAGTTATTTATTAAGTCTGTAATTTCAAGATTTGCATTAATTGTTTTAGCTTGGTCTAGAACTATATCTAAATCTTTTCTCATCAAATCAACAGCAAAGCCAAAATCATATTCATCATTTAGCATAGTCTTCCATCTATTGTCCATTTGCCAAGATTGTGCAGCGCCCTTGGTAATAACCTCCATTACATCAGCTGAATTTAATCCAGCTTTTTCAGAAAAATTTATGCCCTCTGCTAAAGCCTGAATTAATCCAGCAATACAAATTTGATTGACCATTTTAGTTAACTGACCAGATCCTGATGGGCCCATAAACTTATAAAATTTTGAATATGCTTCGAAAATTGACTTAGAGGCCTCGTATGCTTTTTGATTACCTCCAGCCATAATAGAGAGAGTTCCAGATTCAGCCCCTAACTGACCTCCTGAAATTGGCGCATCTATAAAATAACAGTCTTTTAACAAAAGCACTTCATTCATTTTTTTTGCGAGCTCTGCCGATGTTGTGGTGTGATCAATGATTATTGATCCTGGCTTTAGTGAATCTATAATTCCTGATCTTCCATTAATAATATCTTTAACGTCTTTATCATTTCTAACACAAAGAATTATAATTTCTGAAGAAGTTGCTATATCAGAAAGGGATTCACAAATTCTGCCCTTGTATTTTGATTTCCAGATAATAGATTTTTCATGGCTTCTATTAAATACTGAAACTTGGAAATTGTGTTTAGAAAGATGCCCTGCCATTGGAGCTCCCATAACTCCAAGACCAATAAAACCAATTTTATTCATTCTTGTTTTCTTCTTCTTGATATTTTTTTAAGTCTTGCCAGTCATGAGGGGTGCCTGCATTTAGGGTAATATTCTTTTGTTGAGCTCTGTAAAGACTTTGAGTTCTTAATTTACCTTTATCCTCTTCTTTGCCAAATAGTTTGTTCCATCCATCTTCAAATTTTTCTCTTAGATTTCGTTTAACCATGCATTCTCAAACTATATGATCTTCTCTGTCTTTTTTTGCTGTTCTTTTAATCCCAGATTTAGTTGTATACTCTTCGGTAATACCCTTTGCTCCTTCTCGACCTTTTTTAGATATGTTCATTAATGTGACTATTGAAGCGCCAGAAACAGCTCCAATTAGGATTAATATTATTGCCTCCATGCTTGCCTCCTAATAATATTATTTTTCATTAAATTCTTTTTTAGCCTGATTATATTCTTCTATTATCCTTTCAACTAAGTCGCCAACACTAGGATCATCTTTAATGCCGCCTATTCCTTGCCCAGAACCCCATATATCTTTCCATGCTTTCGCATCCGTATTTCCACCTGATCCAAAGTTCATAGCAGACTTGTCAGCCTCAGGTAAATTATTTGGATCAAGGCCAGCATTTTTTATAGATGGTTTTAAATAATTACCTGAAACACCTGTAAATAAATTTGAATAGACAATATCATCAGCAGCGCTTTTAATTAACATTTCTTTATAGCTCTGATCTGCATTTGCTTCTTTTGTAGCTATAAAGCGTGTGCCCATATATGCGAAGTCTGCACCAAGAGCTAAAGATGATGCTACAGAATAACCATCACCTATAGACCCGGATAAAATAACTGTCCCATCAAACCATTCCTTAACCTCTCTAAGCAATGCGAATGGTGATAGCGCCCCTGCGTGGCCTCCAGCCCCAGCACAAACTAAAATTAATCCATCAACTCCTTGTTCTGCAGCTTTTTTTGCATGCCTTACATTAATTACATCATGATAGACCAGTCCGCCATAACTATGTGCTGCTTCAACTAATTCAGCTGGAGGTCTTAAAGAAGTGATAATTATTGGTACCTCATGCTCTACGCATGTAGCCATATCATCCATAAGCCTATCATTAGATCCATGACATATCTGATTCACTGCAAAGGGAGCAACTTTTTTATCTGGATTTTGAGCTTGATATTCAGCTAATTCTGTTTTTATTCTAACAATCCATTCGCCTAAAACATGTTGTGGTCTAGCATTTAATGCTGGGAAAGATCCAATAATTCCAGCTTTACATTGTGCAATAACCAGCTCTGGACCAGACACTAAAAATAGTGGAGAGCCAATTATAGGGATTGATAAGTTATTTTTGATACTATCTGGAATAGCCACTATTTTTCTCCTTTAGGTGAATATTATTTTTTGGCTAGTCTATCATTAAATACCTCAAATATTTAAGTTTAGACGCAATGGAATATATTAAAAAAATAACCATAGCAAGAAATGCAATATTTTATGTATTTTAAGACTATAATCCTCACTTTTCTAAAGCATTACTAACATGGATATAAATAAGTTAAGAAATATTGCAATCATTGCCCATGTTGATCATGGAAAAACAACTCTTGTAGATAAGCTGCTTAAACAATCTGGAACTCTCGATAGAAAGAATATGGATTCTGAAAGAATCATGGATTCAAATGATCAAGAAAAAGAAAGAGGAATAACTATTACTGCAAAAAATACTTCAATCAATTGGAATGGGCATCTTATAAATATAGTTGATACGCCAGGTCATGCTGATTTTGGAGGTGAGGTAGAGAGAGCTCTTTCAATGGTTGATTCTGTTCTGCTCCTGGTCGATGCAGTTGATGGGCCAATGCCGCAGACAAGATTTGTAACTCAAAAAGCTTTTGAAAAAGGACTTAAACCAATTGTAGTAATCAATAAGGTTGATCGCCCAGATGCCAGACCAGATTGGGTTTTAGATCAAGTCTTTGATTTGTTTGATAGACTTGGCGGAACCGATGAACAGCTTGATTTTCCAGTAATTTATGCATCTGCCATAGAAGGGATCTCTGGGCTAGAGGCTGATCAAATGACTCTAAATATGACTCCATTGATGCAAATGATTTTGGATAAAGTACCTGCTCCGGAAGTAAACAAAGATGGTCCTCTTCGATTGCAAATTAGTGCTTTAGATAGTAATAGCTATGTTGGAGTGATTGGTATTGGAAGAATTAAGCAGGGCACCGTAAAGCCTAATGACCAAGTAGCAATAATTAGCAGAGAAGGTGAAACTAGAAAAGGAAGAGTTCTTCAGGTTATGGGCTATGAGGGCTTGGAAAGGGTTGAAGTTTTAAGCGCCGATGCAGGATCAATAGTCTGTATTACAGGTATAGATAAACTTAACATTTCAGATACTATATGTGACCCCTCTTCTGTTGAATCTTTACCGCCTCTTTCTGTTGATGAGCCCACAGTAAGTATGACTTTTCAAGTTAACGATTCACCTTTTGCTGGAAGAGAAGGAAAATTTGTAACTTCAAGAAATATCAAAGAAAGATTAGATAAAGAGTTGATATCAAATGTTGCCCTAAGAGTCGCCCCAGGCGATAGTCCTGATAAGTTTGTTGTTTCAGGAAGAGGTGAACTTCATTTATCAGTGCTTATAGAAACAATGCGAAGAGAGGGGTTTGAACTAGCTATATCTAAACCACAGGTTATTCAAAAAGAAATTGATGGAGAAATTCATGAGCCATTCGAGCAAATAGTAATTGACGTTGAAGAAATCCATCAAGGCTCTGTAATGGAAGAGCTTGGTCCCAGAAAAGCTGAGCTCCAAAGCATGGAATCAGATGGAAAAGGAAGAGCAAAATTAGAATTTATAGCGCCTTCAAGAGGGATTATAGGATTTAGATCTCACTTTCTAACTATTACCAGCGGAACAGGGATTATGACAAGTGTTTTTGATCATTATGGTCCTGTAAAAGTTGGTGAGATTGCAAAAAGAACAAATGGTGTTATGTATTCTATGATGGCTGGAAAAACACTTGCCTATGCATTATTTAATTTACAGAATCGTGGAAAATTATTTCTTGGTCATGGTAAAGAAGTTTATATTGGTCAAATAGTTGGTCTCCATTCAAGAGATAACGACTTACCGGTTAATCCAACTAAAGCTAAGCAACTAACAAATATAAGAGCTGCTGGAACAGATGAAAATCTAATTCTAGTTCCTCACATCAAGCATACTCTTGAGCAAGCTTTAGAGTTTATTGAGGATGATGAACTCGTTGAAGTAACCCCTGAATCTATTCGTTTAAGAAAAAAAGGTAGAGTTAGAACCTAAAAAAATTATTCCGATATTTTTAATATTCCTTTGATGAATCTGTTCTGCTAATATCATTGTATGAAATACTTTAATTTTATTATTGTACTTACATTTTCTATTTGCTCTATTAGTGAGGATGGAAGACTTGGAAGAGAGGTGAATGATTATAAATATTCTTCTATTGGAATAGATATAGTCCAAACAGATCAGACTGGAATTGGTGCAAAGCTTTCTTTTGTATTGCCTGGGCCCCCTTTATGCAGTTTTGGAAAGAAGAGCAGAAGGGGTTGATAAAGATACATAATCATATGATCGTATAATTAATGGTGCACGAATTGGAGCACAAATTGGTATTGGTGATTTATTAAGCAACGTTTCTGCAAAAGGTGTGAACCTTGGTATAAAAAATGTTTTTGATGTTTATGGAGAGCTTGGAGTTAAAAGTGTTGCAATAGATGGTGATACAAATTCTTTTTCTGAAGATGATGCTCAAGCTCATCTTATTGCTGGAATAAGGTTTGGTGATAGTAACAACTGGGAAGGTAAAATTTTTATAGATTATTCAAAAGAGTCTGAAGTAATTATAAAGCCCTGTCCAGATGGTGATATATGTCCTACTGTTGTTGAATATGTGCTGGATGAAGAAACAGATCAAAAATTTGGAGCAGGCGTTTTATACAACATAAATAAAAGAAGTGCTGTGACGCTTGAATTAATTTCGAGCAAGGTGCTAGATAGCTCTCTTAAGATTGGCTACCAAATAAATTTCTAACTAATGGTGCAATGCATATCATTGCCACAACAAAGTGGAGATTTAATCTTTCCATTATAATTTGTGCAGTCTGCTTCTTGGCATTGTGATATTTTAACCTGACTTCCATCATCTAAATCTAAGGTTCCATCAACTAGCGGGGTATTGCATTCGCCACAAGAGGTTTTAACAGACATCCCACATTCATTGCATTTATATATAGACATATTGTTTTTCTTTCCTTATTTTTAATTAGACATAGCGTCTAATATTTCAAGTAATAAATTAATGATATCTAAGTATATTTGAAAAGCCAAATTGAAAGCTGTATCCCAATCATTAATACCAAAATCTGACTTTTTTCTTAAAAGATTAAAGTCAACCAATAAGAACACAGAAAAAATAAAAGCACCAAAAATGGCTTTAATTTTTATAGCAGATCTCGAAAATCCTTTAAATATCCTTACAAATTCAAAAACAATTAATCCAAGTAATGATATTAATAGAAACCCTATTAGAAATGAGCTTTCTGAAAATGAATAAATATCACTATAACCAATAAGCCCAGCAATAATAGTTACTAGAAAAACAATTTTTAAAGCATTAAAACCATCATTTTCATCCATCTCAAGCATAAAAAAAGCCAACAGCGGCCCAAATGTAAGACTTGAAATAGTAAAAAAAATCATCCCTGTTTGAGTGCTAATGCCAGTTGAAGCAAAAAAGGTGCATAAAAATAATGATATGGCCCATAAACCAAATGCAGCATAAACAGTCTCCCCTCCCTGCTTGTCCATGTAGCCATCTTTAATAAGCTTAATTCTGTGATCTTTGTCCATAGCCATTAAAGTTATAGTCTCAGACTTTGTGGGATTATCTTTTGATGGAACCTGTTTAAACATTTCGCATGGATAGTGTTTTGGAGCTGGAGAATAAGGAACTAAATCTAACTGCTTATTCATATTCATTGACGCCCTAAAGTGTATTCCTGCAAAAGATGTATTATTTTTATATGCTTTTCTTGCTCCTTTAATACAATAAAAACAAGTACCTAAAACAATAGAAAGCTGACCACATAAAATAAACATGGTTTTAAAGAAAAGTGATGTTTCTAATAACATTAAATAATAATAACTTATTTACAAAACTATTTATTAATAAAGACAATTTAGGGAGTCTATTTTCTTAGATATCTAACTGAGTGGTCTTCAAAATGGCATTCTCCATCATCTTTAAACCCTTTTTTATAATGAAAACTTAAAGAAATTTCATTCTTGGGCAGGATGTTAACTTCACAACATAAAGGAATACCTTCTTTTTTTGCAAGCTCATCTAAATGATCATAAAGATATGATCCAGCGCCTCTTCTTCTGTGACTTTCTTTTATAACTATTCTGTCTATGTATAAAAATTTATCTTCTTTATTTTTAAAGTAATTGTAGTTTGGTGACTTATATTCTGAGTTCTCTCTAAAACATATAATGAACCCAATGATTTCATCGTCCTCAAGCACATAAAAATTAATAGCACTCATATTAATTAATTTGGATAAAACATTTATCGACTCTAGCTCACCAACCTCAGGAGTATTTTGTTGATTTAAGGAATACAAAATATTCAATTCTTTATTTTCTGGAGCTTCTGTAAATACTGATAGCCTTGTCTCATGGACTAAGTTCATTATCTAAATTTGAATGTTAGTTAGATTCAAGGTCACTAATTGCATCATTAATTTTTTGAAGCGGCTCTCTAATAAGCAGCTCTTTGGTAAGCGTATAACTTGGATGCCCCATAGATGCTAAATCTTTTGCTTTGAGCATTGCAGTTTCCATTAGATTTCCAGGATCGACAACCTCATCTATTAATCCAGCCTCTATCCCATTCTCAATTGAATACATCTCTGCTCCTAAGATTGCTTTATATTTATGACTTGAAGAAATTCTTTGGTTGATAAGTTCTAAAACAGGAATTGGTATCACCATATTTGTTCTCATTTCATTAGCGCCAATCATAAAGTCTCCTTTAACGCCAATGCGGTAATCACAACAACATAGCAAGAAAGTTCCTAGTGCAATTCCATGACCTGAACATGCTGCCAATATTGGTCTTGGAAATGAAAATAGTCTTGATAATAATTTAAATCCACTTAATGACATGTCCATGGTTGCCTGCATATCGCCAGCTGAAATAATTTTTAAATCAAAGCCTGCAGAAAACATACCCTGTCTTCCAGTAATAATTAAGGCACCACTTTCTAATGGAACTTTATCTAAACATTCATTTATATCTTGAATCATGTTTGGAGAAAAGACGTTTGCCTTACCGTCATCCAAAGTAATTATCGAAATATTATCTTCGCTGGTTAGAATTGCTAGTTTAACTGACATAGTTTTTCCTTTTAAATATGAAGTTTAGCAAATATTATGATAATGATATAAATGAAATTTTAAGCAATTAGGGAGCAATAGTGATCGAAAGAACTTGAAAAGATATGCATGTACTAGGTAATAAATTTAATGTAAAGGACTTTCACTCTGCTGTTTGAGTCATAGAAACCCTCCTCTGTTCATGCTTGAGAGGAAAATTGATGAAATAATTTTTAAGGGCTTAACAAATAATTAATAATTTTCAGGACGCTTTGCTTGATATTGCATAAAATATTCTCTGACCCAGGCTAAATCTTTTTCGATGTTTCCCGATGGATTATAAAATTTATCAAGGAGAATTTTCTTATTGCCGAAATCAAATGCGCCTAAAAATATTTGGCCTTCAACAGCTTTGGCAATTCTTAAAAACCCTGATTTCATCTTTTCAGTCTTTGCTCTTGTTCCCTCAGGAGACATGGCTATTAATGAACCATTAAGCTTTTTCATATTTTCTATTGCTACTTCTGTAAGACCTTTGCCTGGTTTAGATTTATCAACAGGAATGCCGCCCATATATTTAAGAAATCTTCCTAGAATTGGTTTATTAAATAAAGTATATTTTCCGAAAAATGTGATCTTTGCATCTAGGCCTAAAATAGCAGCAAAACCAAACACCCCATCCCAGTTAGATGTATGCGGTCCAGCTATAAGAATTAAATTTTCATTACCCGAAATTGGTGGTAAAGCTCCTTCAACTTTCCAGCCAAAAATTCTTAAAAACCACCTAGCTAACCATTGAACAATCTTTGGTCTAGAGGCTCTATACTTAATAGGTATCTGTTTTCTTGAGACTATTGCATTTCTTATCTTTGACATTTCAACCTTGAGATCTATCTCTTAAGTAGTATGGTAAATAAATAGCGTAACAGATAACAATAGCGGCTATATATAGATCAATTATGTGAAAAGGTTCTGGTCTCATAAATGAGGTTATATTGTCTCCAATAGGTTTTTCTGCCAAGAACCAATAATTGGTACCTAAAATATAATTCATATAATAAGTAAACAACAAAAGCACTGAAGCATAAAAAAGTACTTTAGGAACATCTATCAAATAAGGTCTTTGTTTATCTATTACCATGGCATATGCAACACCCATTATAATCATTGTATGGCCTATTTGACTTTGTATATAACCTATATAGGGAAAACCATAGACCGTATCTGGAGTTAAGATTGACATACCGCCACCAGCTATACCAAAGAAAAATGCAAAAACAAAGAAATCTCTTTTTTGAGTAAGAAAATATAAAATAATACCCATAGTAGAAAAATCGCACAAATGAAGTGGTAGGCCTTCTTGCCATCTTCCGATAGCAACTCCCTCCCTATAAAAATCCATAATCTGATTAATTAGTAACAAAAAAATTATTAGGTATTTAAAAGCATTTTTTATCTTGAAAGATGTTTCTTTAAGATATTTAGGAATTAAAATAATACTGGATATGCTTAATAAAATTGTCAGAATATGTGACAGTCCTAGAACATTTAATTCAACCATCTTTTGTAAATACTTTTATTAAGGCAGCTCGGGCAAAGATTGATAATCAAGATCTTCGTATGGGTTTTGAATACCTATGGCATCAGGATGAACAACAGAAATATCGATATCACTTCCATAATCGCCCACTATAAAACCGCCAACGGTAGAACGAGGTGAAATATATATAGTTGCAAATCTTCCGGCCTTTGTATAAACCAACGTAACTTCTTCACCAACTTTTGAGGATACTAGCTGCCATCCGGTTGAAAGAGTTTCAGTTCCATAAAAAATTAAGTTTTCAGCAGGGCTATATCCTGATCTCATAGTTATTCTTCCGGATATTGATTCACCTGTTCCTAAAAGCACTGTTGGAACTTTTATAATTTCAGCGTCTTCAGGTAGCGGCAAATCTTCAAGAAGATAAGCAATGACTTTTCTTTGATTTGCTTGATATTCATCAGTTATAAGTGCACAACTTGATAAAATTGTTAAAAATAGAGACGGTATTAAAAAAAATTTTAGTTTCATAATAGCTATATTACACTTTTTTAATGTAATTTCATTAATTAGATTAATATGATAAAAAACATAAGTCAGAATGAGCTGGCTGAAGTTTTGTCTGTAAGCAGGCAAACTATTAATTCAATAGAAAATGGGAAATTTGATCCGTCCCTAACATTGGCTATTAAATTAACCAGATACTTTAACGTTTCTATAGATGAAATATTTAAGTACGAAGATTAGTTAGATATAAACGCCCCCAAATGGATTATCAATAAAATCCTCCCAGGATATTGATTCTTGCTTAACAAAACCCTTAGATTTTATCTTGCCATTAAGGTACATGTCTAAAACACTACAAACACCCGAAGCTGTTGTAAGTTGAATTGCGCTAAATTTTTCATTGCCATATATTTTTTTTAAATACGTCTTCTCTTGGAGCACGCCATCAATCTCACCAATAACTTTTACAAAAAAAACAATGACGTCATTTGTAGTTCTAGGCACCTCCTTGTCAAATAGTTTTTCTAAGACATCTTTATTCTTTTTTAAATGCAGATCATTAAATAAAAATTTCATATGATTGAGATGGCCTGGGTATCTAATTGTTTTGTATGAAAGATTATCGACTTTGTTTTCATATGTTTCACACATAGTTGCACAACCACCGCTGGTATTAAATGCCTCGTATGCCTCCCCTTCAATGGTTAACTTTTCAGCTCCCTCTAAAGGCATCACTTTTATAGATTTTCCTTCATAGATTGCATCTGCTTCGTTACAATATTCATTTATCAAGCCGTTTGTAGACCAACTCAAGTAATAGCTCATTTCATTATTTGTAAATCTAGGAAGCGCGCCGACTCTCATCATGACTTCTTTTACACTATCAAATTGATTGATCATTCCTGCTGCACAAATATTAATTGCGCCAGGAGCTAATCCACATTGCGGCATCATAACGCTTGAAGAGTTTATTTTTCTTATGAATTCCGTAGTTTCTACATCTTCAGTTAAATCAAAATACCCGATTCCCATTTCTGCAGCTACAGTCCCAATATTTTTATTAATTGCAAATGGTCCAGCAGATATAACAGCATCCATTCCCTGAAGAAATTCTCTGACCTGAGATATATCTCGAGCATCTAAACCTTCTGTTATATCACCATGTTTAATCTCATAATCTTCTTTTAAAAGCTGTTTAATTGCCCAGCCTATATTGCCCTTACCAATAATTGCTATTTTAGCTTTCATCAAACTCTACCCCCTGAGCTAGTGGAAGGTCTTTGCCATAATTAACTGTTGCGGTGACTCTTCTCATATAATTTTTCCAAGCATCTGAGCCTGACTCTCTGCCACCACCGGTTTCTTTTTCGCCTCCAAAGGCTCCACCTATTTCTGCGCCACTTGTTCCAATATTTACATTTGCTATTCCACAATCACTTCCTTCTGAACTTAAAAATAGTTCAGACTCTCTAAAATCATTGGTGAAAATAGAGCTGCTTAACCCCTGCTTAACGTTATTTTGCATATGAAGAGCATCTTTGAGCTCTGTAAATTTTTTAACGTATAGAATTGGTGCAAAAGTCTCTGCAAGCATTTCATCCTCAACTTTATCTACTTCAACTATCGCTGGCATTACATAAAATTCTTTTGGATCAGCAACCTCAAGCCTTTGGCCGCCATGAATTTTTACATCCTTTTCTTTAAGGGATATCAACACATTCTGCATATCATTAAAGCTTTTTTCAGAGATTAGTGGGCCTAATTGAGAAGTTGCATCCGAAGGATCGCCAATTTTTAAGGTTGCATAATATGCATAAAGTTTCTCCATAAATTCTTCATATATGTCCGCATGAACAAAGGCCCTTCTTAATGTTGTGCATCTTTGTCCAGTTGTTCCTGCTGCTGAAAACGTCACTCCTTTAACAGTCAAATCTAAATCGGCTGTAGAACAAACAATTGCAGCATTATTGCCACCTAGCTCCAATAATGTTCTACCTAATCTTGCTGATACTAGTGGAGCTAATTCCTTGCCCATTTGAGTACTGCCAGTAGCAGATATTAGAGGAATATTGGAATCTTTACATAAAGCTATTGCTTCTTCATTGCCGCCATTCAGGATAAGAACTAATTCCTTGTGATCACCTGCAACTTTATCCCATATTTTTTTTATAGCATCAGCGCATCCTGTTGCATGAGGACTTGGTTTCCAAATAATACTATTACCGCATACAGAAGCTAAACAAAAATTCCAAGCAAACACAGCCATTGGAAAATTAAAAGCAGTTATACAGCCAACTACTCCAAGCGGCTGCCATAATTCTTGTAATCTGTGATCGGGCCTTTCGCTTGGCATAGTCAACCCATAAAGCTGCCTACTTAAACCAGTAGCAAAATCACACATGTCAATTGCTTCTTGGACTTCCCCCTCTGCTTCAGAAACAATTTTTCTTGCTTCTTTTGTAATAACTCTCGCTAAATCAGATTTTTGATTTCTTAATTCATTACCAAATTCTCTAATTATCTCTCCTCTTTTTGGAGCAGGTATGAGACGCCATTTTTTCTGAGCCTCTTTTGAGGTATTTACTAGTTCCTCATGACTATTAAATTTCATTCATCTCTCCTTGTGAAATTTTAAAGATCTGATAAGCAGCAAAAATTCCAAAGATAACAACATATGACATATAAAAATTTTGTACTAGCGGGTCTTCAATTGAACTAGCTAATGGATTGCTCGGCGGGACCCTCTTAAGCACTTCAACAGTGGTTGGCAGCATGCTAAAGAAAACTGTTCCTGTTAAAGCTAATTGTTTTAAATAAATGTTTAAAGATCCAAAGATATTTTTTTTATGAAGAATATAAGCAAATAGAGCAGCCAAAATAATTATTACAGAAGTAAAATGAGCCATGTTAAAGGCACCAGTTGCTCTAAATATAAACAAAGAGGAGGCTGAAGTTATGACAGTAGCAATTAAATAAAATTTTGCTAAGTCTTTATCTATATAAATAAATCTATCTCTAAGCATAAGATAAAGCCCGGCTACTATGGCTGGGGTTCCAACAATAGTGTGAAACCATCCCATATAAGTAATGCCACCAGTCATATGTATATCTCCCCAATATATATATATTACTAGAATATATTTTACTCTATTTAAGGCAAAAGATATTTTTGTAATAGCCTTACTTTTTTTTCGCCACCGAAATAATCTATTTCTTCTGCGTCTAAGGTATTGATACTAGTAATTAAATTTTGTTTTTGTTCAGGGTGGTTATGGATTAGTGAAAGTGGTTGGAACACAACATTAATAGTAAATAATGAATAATCTTCATGAAATCTGCACAATGTTTCCTTTTCAGATCTTATAAACCAATCAGATGGGTCAGTTTTGGGTAATGTTTCTTCTCTTGTATAAAACCTATTTGTATCGCCATGAATTAGCCAATTCTGCCTTGAAAAGGGCTTCATGATAGGTGCTTGTCTTATAAAGGTTTCTATTCTGTCTCCAATCTTTTCATTGAGTGTTGTAACTGGTTTATGTATTTCTCTTAAGGGTCTTCCAATCTTTGATTGAACATTCCAGTAGCTAGGAGAGCAAACACTAGCAGCTATGAGCTCTTGGTCACCATTAGATTTAATTAAACAAAGATCATCTTGAATAACTAAACTCATGTCAGCTATAAGGTCTGGGTACTCTCTTTTATCTACTCTGAGGTATTCTTCTAAAATATTCTGAGCTTCTAATGAGGATTGGGTTACAGCGATAACCTCTTGATAGTTATTATCTAATAAATCTTTCTTATGCTTAAAAAGACTGTCTCCAATTTTACGATTGAGCCATTCTTCTTTAGCTATAGGGATTAGGCCAAGTCTATATTTCTGTTTGCCGTCGCCCCAAGGAGGGTTGCTCCAAAAAGACTTGTTTGCTTTAAGCATTTATGCTTTTTCTGTTTTAGTATCTTGAGGAGATCGAAAGATTGGCCAGAATAATTGCGTTAAAGCTGAAACATCAGATAAATTTTCAACTCCAACCTCTTTAGGATATTTTCTTGTAATCTTTGCAGTGCCGAAGATCATATCCCATATAAATAATAGGTTTCCGTAGTTTCCTTTATAGTGAGTATTTTCATCATTGAGATGTTTGCCGTGATGAGCCCAATGGGTGGATGGAGTTGATATGGTTCTTTCCAAAACCCACATAATAGGATTCATCCATTTGATTTCATATAATTTTTTATCCCACCTCAAGTCTGTGTGTGCTCCAAAAATAACTGCCTGCTTTACCACTATATATACAAAATATACCCACCCAGAGCCCATATAGAATAATATTCCAGCAAACCATAATCCTGGCATTAATAAGTAATATGCTAAAGCATTTCTATAGACAACTCTTATGGATAAATATTCTGAGTCATGATGAGCTCGATGAAGGTTGTATAGGACAGGTACTTTATGACAAGTTCTATGCCACCAATATTGAGTTAGGTCATCAAAAATAAGGAGTAGCCCAAAAATAGCAAAAAAACCCCACTCAGAAATCATGCCCTTAGAGGATGGAAGAAAGGTTTCTGCAAGACCATAGCCTAGACCAAATACTAAAGGTAGAGCCAAAAAGTTTAATTGAAAAAATCCTACAAACTCAACAACCCCATCTTTTAGTCTCTGATTTTTCTTATTAAAAAAATTTGTGAAAATGATCTCTAGCGCCACTAAAAAACAAAATATAGATAAAACTACTATTTGATAGGTTTGCATATTCTAGAAAATTTTATGCTTGCCTTGAAGTATTTCTAGGTACATTTTGTGATCACCAATAAAGCTCCAAAAAGGATATGTAAAGGTGGCAGGCTTATTCTTTTCAACAAAAAAATGAGCAATCCATGCAAAACCATACCCAGCAAGAAGAGAGTAAAGCAAGAAAATAAAATCAAATGTCATAAAAAATCTTACGTACAAATATATTGCTATGCTTGTTCCAATGAAATGCAACAGTTTAGTTGTTTTATTACTATGTTCGCTTAAATAGTATGGGTAAAAATCTTTAAAATTAGTATATCTTTCCATTCGCTTCCCCTTTAATGAAATATTAAGATACCTTTATTTTTTGCAAGAAACAAATATAAAATTATCTTTTTTGCCTAGTAAATGAGGCTGAATATAAGCGGCCTCTTTTTTAAGAAGCCGCAAAATGTTTTATTTAGGTGCTGCTGTGGGCTGATAATCGTAATATCCAATCATAGGAATCATAAGATGAACATAAGGAGTTCCTTTAAACATCACATAAGGTGCTCCTGTTGTATAGTCAGTAGATTGGCCATCCATAGATGACGGATCTTTTGGCATCAACATTAAATGAGCTCCTGATTCAATAAAGTGCTTATGGCCTGCATCTTTTTGCCCGTCTGTATATGGTTTAAAGTTATCAACTCCCAAATCTCCATGAAGCATCCAAATCCAACCATCACCTGATAGTTCAGGCTTGGTATTAGACTTATAAGCATTGGCCCAGGCTACCGCATTTTTGTCAGAACAAGCTGCTGCTGATTCATGAGGATCTTTAAAACCCCCCATTGGCATTGGCATAAATGGCTCACATCTCCATCCATTCGTTCCCTCTCTTAACACCTTACCAGATACACTTATTACAGTAGCATGATCGCCGATAAATGCAGGTGCTGCTGAAGTGTAAGCTTTGATTTGCCACTCTTTTGAATTGCCCATATGGTCATGATGTCCGCCCTCATGATGGCCAGCATTTATACGAATTGATGCAAACAAAAATAACGCAATTATTGATTTATTCTTCATAATTTGTATTCCCTATTATTCAATATCTTAAATTAAGTATATATTTATAGCGTCTAAATAAAAAATATTAAAATATTTAGAAATTATTTATTAAATAAAGTTATTTCTTCCATAAGACTTGATTCTATAAAGTGTTTTGAAAGGCATTTTCTGAATGGCTCTGCACCATATGCAGGATTCCCAACTAAAATCAATTTAGGAGTATTTGTAGTAAACACCCATCTTGTTCCTGTCTCAATTGATGAAAATATATAATGTGAAAGGACTTCAAACATAGTAGACCCACCCCCTTCAGCTGAAAGTTGTATTGATGTTTTAATCTCAAGCGATGAATCAAAAATCCTATTTATATAATTAACATAAATCTCATCATTCATTTTTCCACAATCAATAAACTTGGAAATATTAGGGGACTTAACTTTGGTTTTAAATTCAAAAATATTTTGATCTTGTGAGTATTCTTGATTAATTATGAGTGGTATTTTTAGCAAGGCTTCATCTATATCAATATTTAGATAAATTATATTTTTTAGCTCTTTAATGGTGTTTGGTGGAGTATAAACATTCTCTTCTGATGTCTTCTGGCAAGAAAATAAAAAAATACTACTGACAAGTATTAATAAGCGCATTTCTTTATTTAATACTTTCTGCTATTGCCCTAAACATTGCCACATGAGCAGCTTTTGAGTATTCCTTTTCAGAAGTATATCTATGATTTGAAGATGTTTTAGCAATCACAACATTAGTTAATGGATCAATATAAATATATTGATTGTACACACCCGAGGCTGTGTAATCTGTATCCGGAAATCCAGGAACCCACCACTGCAATCCATACCCCCAAGGAGATGATGATAATTCAGACTCACCTGGCTTTAAATGAGGTCCATCAGTAGTATGAGATGCATCTACCCAGCTTGCTGGAACTACTTGTTCACCGTTCCACTTGCCCCTATTCAAGTAGAGCTCACCAAATTTTGCATAATCTCTCAAGGTAGCATTTAGCCCCCCAAGAGCCATCTCAACACCATTATTATCAACAATAAAAAAGGCATCATCCTCCATACCAATTTTATTCCATATTTTTTTATACAAGTATTCTTTTAGTGGCATTCCTGTAACCTCTGCAAGCAAGAATCCAAGCACTTGAGTGTCTATGCTCACATAATGATGATAGGTGCCTGGCTCCCTTCCTCTTTCAAGAGATTTTGCAAAATCTCTAAAAGATGATCCTCTGGCTGTTGCCCTTCCAAATCTATTTATATCTGATTTTGGGTCAGCATAGTCTTCATTAAAATCAACCCCTGAAGACATTTGTAGAATGTCTTTAATTCTAACTCCTTCATAGCCAGTGCCGTTAAAGTCAGATAAATATTTTGTAATAGGGTCTTCAATATTATCAATGAGTCCTTCATCAAGGGCTATTCCTACCAATGCTGATACAAAAGATTTGGTAACTGAAAATGCTATGTGCTTGCTGGTGGCTGAATTATTATTCCAATAATTTTCATAGAGCAAATTTCCGTTATGCAAAACAATCAAACCATCTGTTTTATAGTGCTCTAATTCTTCAGAAAGAAGTCTTTGCTCACCATCAAAAAAGAAAGTTTCTGGCAAAACAAAATCTCTCCTGGGAAATGTATATGGATTATCTGAGACAGGAATTGGTTCAGAAACAGAAAAAATTTTATCTATATTGATAAAATTTCTATCTATTGAATCCTCATTATATAAATTTGCTAATTGATAAAGCCTTGCAATTTTGGGTCCGTATAAAATTCCAATAACTATCAGCAACACTGACAAAAGAATTAAAAGTATTTTATACATACAATTAAGTTAACATACAAAGATGTTAAATATAAAAAAAATTGATGACGCTTCGTTTCTTATTGGAAGAACTATTCTTGGTTTATATTTTTTTATATTTGGTTTTGCTAAGCTTTTTACATATCATGACATCAGTGCTTTGATGCTTCTAAAAGGAGTACCTCTTGTAACAATTACTCTACCAATGACTATTATAATTCAGACAGTGTTTGGTCTATTTCTAGTGTTTGGTAAAAATCTAAGAATAAGTGGGTTGATATTATTTGTTTTAACTTTTCTGATTAATTACTACATTCACAACTTTTGGGATTTAAGCGGAAATCCATCGCAAGCTCATGAAATGCAAAATTTTGTCAAAAATACTGCTATTGCTGGAGGGCTCTTAATTCTAGCAACGAAAGAAAATAACTAGTCGATTTGCCTCGGTATTCTGTACATAGCACATATTTTGTTGCCAGATGGATCTAGCAAATATGCTAGATATAGTTGAACGCCTCCGCCCTCTCGAATACCTGGAGGGTCACATAATTCGGGGTCAGATCCCCCCGCATTCTTTCCTGCTTGATACCACTCGTCTACCATATCTGTGCTTGAGGCATTAAATCCAATCGTGGCACCGTTTCCATGAGAGGCTTCTTGGTTGTTAATTGGTTGTGAAATTATGAAGCTATTTTTATTGTTAACGAAATAAACATATCTTGTATGTCCATCATGATTTAAGGAGAGCTTACCCGGCCTTGCGCCTAAAACTAAAAGAGTTTCATCATAAAATACTTTTGACTCTTCTATATCATTTGCACCCAACATTACATGACTAAACATATACAACCTCTTAGTTTAAAAATTATTGTTTATAAAATAGTACTACATCTTTAGTAATTATTTCGCATTTCCAGCCTCTTTGTTTTCCTATAACTTCAAATGTTTTTTTTGCATAGAAAACTACGTGGGTTGGATCTCTTCTGTAATACCATTTATCAAAAGCCTTTCTTTCAGTTAAGAAACATGTCATAACACCAAGCCAGCCTTTGGGTTTTAATAGGCTGTTTAATGTATCGAATTCTTTCTTTGGGCTAAAGAAATGTTCTGCTGTCTCGGTACAGGTTATAAAATCATAAGTTTTTGAGAATATTTCTTTATTTTGATAAAAAAACGGGTCATATAAATCAACCTCAAAGCCATCTTTGTTTAAGATGTCTGCAAGAGCAGGTCCGTGACCGCATCCAAAATCTAGACCACAAGAACCTGAATAAAGTTTTTCTTTTAATGGATTTATTAGTTTAGATAGAAAGTCTCTATAGCCAATATCTTCAATAATATTTTCGTGTTCGAGGTACCTCTCTTTTTCAGAGGTTGCATCTATGTGATGCTTGCTATCTAAAAATATAACTTCACATGAGCTGCAATGCCAATATAAAAGATTATCTGAAGTGTTAAAGGGTTTAGTTAACTTGCTTGCGCAAACTACACAATCTTGCATATTAAATGAACTGGGTTATGTGGTCTGTGACCTATTAAGCTCTTTTTTCAGCCTAGCTCTAAAAGAGAAGTCATCGACTGTAATAGTATGTCTAGGTGTGTCTATTTGCTTAACATCCGGTTTTGCAATCTCCTCATCAATAAGTCTTTGAATTGACTTGCGTGGCTTCCAATTACCTTGCAGATGCTTTGCAGCTAATTTCGATTGTAGTTCTGCTCCAGGCCATATGCATCCGAGGGGTTGAAATAAACCAATAAAATATAGGTTATTGACGTCAGCAGGAATCATTCTATGTAAGAGAGGCACTTTACCCTCCTCATAATTTATAAAATCTTTTTCAAAAAAGGGATGTTGTATTTTAAATCCTGTACAAGCAATTATTGTATCGAACTCAGAGTTTTGACCATCAATAAAATGAACTGTGTTTCCATCTAGTCGCTCTATATCTTTGTATGGTGTTACTTTTCCATGGCGAACTGCATAGTAAAGTTCTGAATTAACGGTGGGGTGTGTTGCGAAAAGATTTTGATCAGGCTTTTGAAGTCCAATATCTTCGTTTTTACCTTGAAATATTTCAAGCATCATTTTTGTAAATGGTGCTCTTAAAAAAGCAGGCATCCATCTATTTTTTAAAGCATATAAGTCAACGGGCAAGCCATACATAAACTTAGGAATTAAATAATAGCCTCTTCTCCAACTAATAGAGGTGGACTTAGAAACTCTTGCAGTCTCTACTGCAACATCGCAAGCAGAATTTCCTCCACCAATAACCAGAACTCTTTTATCAACAAATGGTGCTGAAGATTTGAAGTCATGGGAATGAATCATCTCTCCAGAAAATTCTCCTGGATAATCTGGATATCTAGGCTTATGATGATGTCCATTGCATATAACCAATGCATCATAAGTATCAGAAAATATCTGTTCGTCTTTGAGACTTCTCCATTTAACAGTCCAGATATCATCTTCTTTCTGTTTGCAATCCAAAACTTCAGTCCCAAAATGAATTAACTTTTTTATATCAAAATGATCAGCGTAATTATTAAAATATTCTAAAAGTTCTTTGTGAGATGGGTAATCTGAGGCAGAATCTGGCAAGGGATAATCTTCATAAAAAGAGGTGTATTTCGAACTAATTATATGGGTTGTCTCAAAAACACTTGAATGCCCTGAAGGATCGTTAAACCTCCAATTACCTCCAACTCCTTCGCATCTTTCAAATGCTGTTACATCAAAGCCTGCTTCAGCAAAGTTTTTTATTGCAGTTATACCGGATGGACCTGCTCCAATAATTGCTACTTTATTTTTCATCATCAATTTTGTTTTTTAATATCATATAATCTTACATCTAAATAAGGTTAATAAATAAAATTCTGTAACAAGCTTAGCTATATCTAATATATGACAAAATCAACTAAAGTAAATGATATAAATTCATTTGAAGATACTTTAAGTCGAGTTCTTATTCTCCTGGATTCTGATGAGCAGCAGTTTATATATTTAACAGGTGCGGCTGGAACTGGTAAAACCACCCTTATAGAAAAAATTTTAGAAGACAATAGCCTAAAAAAAATTGTTGTTGCTCCTACCGGAGTTGCTGCATTAAATATTGGTGGGAGTACAATAAACTCTGCTTTTAGGATTGGTTTTGATACTTTTCCAGTTATACAAGAATCTAATGATCCTCGATTTAAAAAATTATTAAAAAAATTAGAGCTTTTAATTATTGATGAGATTTCAATGGTTAGGGCTCCGATGCTTGATGCCATATCTGAAACTTTAAAACTTTATAGAAATAATGATGAGCCTTTTGGTGGTGTTCATGTTCTTGCATGTGGTGATCTTTTTCAACTGCCTCCAGTTGTTAAAGATAATGAAATAAATGCTATAGATGAAAAATATGAGTCTGTTTATTTCTTCAGCTCAAATAGTTTTAAAAAAATAAAGAATCCATCCTTTTTTGAGCTTACTTATTCTTTTAGGCAAAGCGAGGATGAAAATTTTTATTCTCTTCTTAATAATATTCGTTTAGGAGAAAATCTTGAAGAAACAATAAATCAAATTAACTATGCCTGCTTTAATCCAGATTTTGTCAATGAATCCTCTCTTATAATCACCACAAGAAAGTATAGAGCAGAGCAAATAAATGAAGAAATGTTAAATTTCATAGAGGGGCCAGCCACATCAGCCAAGTCTGAAGAATTTGGAGAGTTTAATGAAAATGATCTTCCAGCACCAAGAAATTTAAGAATAAAAAAAGGTGCAAAGGTAATGTTTATAAAAAATGATAGTGAGGGTAGATGGGTAAACGGCACAATAGGAGAAGTTACTAATTGTTCAGACAAAAAAGGAAGGTTCTTAAGAGTTCAGGTTGGGGATGATATACACAAAGTTAAAAGAGAAGAGTGGAATAAAATTAAATACGTTTACGATGAATATAATGATGAGATGGAGGAAGAAATTGTTTCGTCCTTCAAACAATTTCCTATTAAGCTTGGGTGGGCAGTTACTATTCACAAAGCTCAAGGATTAACTTTAGAAAGCTGTTCGATAGATTTAGGCAATGGTGCGTTTGCTACCGGTCAAACTTATGTAGCTCTAAGCAGATGTAAGACTTTAAACTCTTTAAATCTATATCAAGAATTACAAGTTAGAGATGCAATGGTTGATCCTGCTATTACAAATTTCCACGAAGAAAATTTTTAATGTTTCGGTTTTATCCTTCTAAGATATAGCACCCCAAATAAAAAGGTATATAAGTAGCCTTTTAGCTTGCCATGAGGAGATTTATTAATAATCTTCCTATAATAAATACATTCTATGAAATGAATAAAAAACCAAGCGAAGACTAAAAAATAAATAATCTCTATCATTTAATTTCCAGGACTTTTTTCATCCTTGAACTGTTCTTTTTTCTCAAGACTAACCTTGTCCTTGAGGCTCATAATATATGCAGCTGCAGAAAGAATCAAAATTGCTCCAGACTCTCCAATCAGCATTAGCGCATCCATTTCTTTGCCTTGCATAATTATTAATCTACACAAAGCTGTTATCGCAATAATAATAGGGAGCGTTACAGGAATCCTGCTGGTGCTATAAAATGCTCCAACCATCCCTATTATCTCAACATAAATAAATAGCATAAATAAATCTGAAAGAAGTATCTCTCTTGATTCATACATAAAATATAAATACTGAGCCGCTGCAATACATGTTGCGATTCCAATAATTGCCAAAAGAACCTTCTCACTAGTTACTGTGGTCCAATGAAGGCCTCTGTCTGTAAAGGGTAGTTTTAATTTCATTGTTCTAGGATATCTAAACTTTATTAAATCGTCTAGCTAGGGGAGTTTCCAGTTTCTGCTTCTAATAATATATCCTGAGGAATTTCAAAGGCGCTCCTATTTAAAACCCATGATTTGGATATATCACCTACCTTAAGTTCTGCATATAAATGCCCAAACTTTCCAGATCTTTTACTTGTAGCATCCACTGCTTCATAAATTAATTTATCACGAAAATGTTTAAGTTCTGGCAAAAGCAGTATTACCTCTTCGTATTCTGAAAAATATAATGCAAGTGTTGCTGAAAGCTGTGATGCATTAGATAAATGAATAAAGCCATCGATTTGATCAAGTTCTGTAGTTATTAATCCGCTACTTTTTGAATTATTCCACTCTTCAGGTGTAAGAATTTTATATAAATTTTCTTTCATTTTAATAAACTCATCCTCATTAATTGAGCAATAGTATGTTGATATTTAAACATAATTAAAAATATTAAAACGAATAAAAATATGTCAAACTTTTAAAAAAAATTACTAAGGGTTGTATGAACTTCAAAGAATTTGCTGAATCAAGAAAAAGCGTCAGAGGGTTTTTAGATAAACCAGTTCCCAAAGAGCTGGTTGATGAAATTATAGATGCTGCCAAGTGGGCACCTTCTTCATACAATACACAAACATGGCATATTCATGCAGTAGCTGGTGAGGTATTAAATAAAATTAGAGAAGGTAACATCGAAGAAACAATGGCTGGGAAACCTCATGTGCGTGATTTTCCATACAAGGAAGAGTACGAAGGAATTCATAGAAAGAATCAAATCGATGTTGCTATCCAACTGTTTGAAGCAATGGGCATTGAAAGAGACGATAAAGAAAAACGTATGGATTGGATGCTGAGAGGATTTAGGCAATTTGATGCACCAGTTTCTTTGGTTCTAACATATGACAAATATCTTGAACCAGCAGCAATTAGTCAGTTTGGTCTTGGTTCATTGGCATATGGAATAATACTAGCTGCTTGGGAAAGAGGTATTGGGTGTGTTATTAACGGTCAAGGCATAATGCAGTCTCATATTGTTAGAGAATACGCAAAAATTCCTGATGATCAAAATATAATGATATGTATAGCTATGGGCTATCCAGATGAAAGCTTTGCTGCAAATGACATTAGATCTACTAGAGCCGACAATCAAGATTTTGTAAAATATATTGGTTTTTAAGCAAAATGAATATTTTGACTGTGTTTGCTTAAAGCTTGATATCAAAAAATGTTTCAACAGTCATATGGGCAACGTCCTGTAGGAAGTTTTTATCTACATCACTAATTTCATTAAAATAATTATAGTCAATCCCTCTTGGTGATTTTTGTGTGATGCTTGCAAATACAACACAAGAAGCTAAATATGTTCCTAGCAAACTAGGATGACTGCCGTCAAAAGATTTGTGTAACTTGATATTTGGGTTAAGTTTATATGCATTTTCAAATGCAATGCCTACGGGAATAACTAAAGCATTATTATTTGCGCCTGCATCAATATACATTTTTTTAATATCTTTAATCATTTGGGGATTTGCTTTGTTATGCGGCTCTACATATGCATGTATCATGTATAAAGCTGCTTCAGCTCCTGATTGATGAATTTTATTAACAGCTTTTTTTATTTCGTTTGAAAATATTTTTCTTTCAGATTTTGTATTTGTTTCGCCACTTCCGCCTTGCAAAATAACAAGCTGAAAAGGTTGATCTGCTCCAATATTTTTATGTTTAAGTGGGTGATCTATATTATGATGCCATGATCTTGAACCACTAATAGTTACAGACTTATAGTTGGTTGTATCTATTTTATTTGGATATATTTCATCAAGCATTCGTCTTACATGGTTGTGTAGACTATCATTATAATAAAGATAACTATTTCCAATAAAAAGTACTCGTTCTGGTGTTTTATTAATTAGTGAATAGGTCTGCGTATCTGATGCAAACATAAGGTTGGCAATAAAAAAGAAACATATTAAGAGATTTTTCATTTTAAAATTTTACCTTAATAAATGAATGAATGAATGAATGAATATATTAAATTTTTAATTTATTTTTCTTTAAAGGTGGTCCAAAAAATAAATATATTGCCTCTTTAACACTTTGAGAATTTTTAATGTCTTTAAACATTGAGGACCAACCCATAAAGGTAATTTTAATAGGATTGAATGTATTAACATTCTTAACAAGGCCAAATTTAACTGGTTCAATTTCTGGCTCAAAAGTACCAAACATTTTGTCCCAAATAATCAATAAATTACCATAATTTTTATCAATGTATTTCTCATTTGAGCCGTGATGTACTCTGTGATGTGAGGGTGTATTGAAAATCCATTCAAGTGGACCAAGTTTATTAATAATTTGGGTATGACCAACGATTCCCCATAAAGTACTAATAACACCTGCTACTGCAATAATAGTCGGATCTAAGCCTATAAGCGGGAGTAAAATAAAAAAAGGAATCTTTGAAACTGGTCCAAACCAAGCCTGCCTAAAAGATACAGCAAAATTCATTTCCTCGCTTGAATGATGACTCATGTGAATGACCCATAAAAACCTTACCCTGTGTGACATGCGGTGGTATATATAAAAAACCAAGTCTATTAAAATGAAGGTCAATGCCCACAATGCCCACAAAGGCAATGCTTGACTTAAATCGAAAAGCTTAAATTGGTATAAATAAAAATGAATTGCTAGCGTCAATCCCTTAAAAGCATAAACCATAATAATATTTCCAGCTAACAGCCCTATCGTACATAAAGTATCGCCTTTTTTATAAAGTGATTTTTTATTCAAACTAGATACCACTACCTCAAAAAGAATTATCGCGAGCACAATTGGCGCTCCTATTGCATATACTTCATTAAAGGTGAGATTCGTCATAATTTAAATTATTTATTAAAGGTGCTCTATAAGCAAGGTTGGAACATTGTGAGTATGGGATTTTATTGTTGCTACTAAAGTATTCTCTTTAATTCCTTCTTTGATTGGAGTGATATCCACACCCTCATCTAAAAGTCTTTTATGGGTTTCTTTAATGCTTTGTACTTCCCAAGCAAGACCCCATAATTTGTCATGAGGCTCTTGGCTATCTTTTTTTTCAATCACTTCAATGGTGGTTTTATTAAATCTAAAAAATAACATTCTGCTTTTCCATTCTTCAACCACTTTGTCTAATGCAAGCCTTATATTGAATAGATTTTTGTATATGCTTTTGAACCCATCTGCATCATTTGTATTTATAACTATATGATCTAATTTATTTGGGCTGGATGCATTGGTGTTAATTTGTAAAGGAAGTGTTCCTTCTGTATGTTGAATAATGAAAGAAAAAAGTCCTCTAGTTAACTCTGGAGGCAAAAATAAGTTTTTCCATTTTCTGATATTGCTATCTTTAAAATTGGAGCCTTCTCCTAGTGTTGGTTCTGCGACGATGTATCCTTTTTCCCTGATAGAGCTCACAGCATCTTCAATATTCTCTGTCCCAAGAACTAATCCGATTAACCCCTCGCCGTCTTGATCAAGATAATAATTCACAAGCGCGGCACCGAGGCCTTCTCCTGTTGCTGATAAAAGTTCAAAATATGTATTTTCAAAATTAAAAAGAGAATTACTTGTTCCCAATTCTTTATGTTCGCCCCTCCAAACAGGATCTTTCCCAAAAATTTTTTTATAGCTGTCCTCTGCTTTTTCTAAATCTTTAACAGCAACAATTAAGTGATCTAAAGTTTTTATCATTTGCTAGTCATTCCTTAGGTAGGTTTGCTTTTAAAAAAGCTAACATATTCTCCCCCATAACTTTTCTAATTTCAGATTTGCTCAACCCCTGATCTAATAACTCATAGGTTATAGCCTCTAACTCTGAGGTATCGAAACCTGGTGTAATGGTGCCATCAAAGTCTGATCCTAAAGCAACATGTTCAGCTCCTATAAGATTGACACCAAAGATAATGGCCTCGGCTACTGACTTTGGAGTATTATCACAAATTGCAGCATCCCAAAAACCCACACCTATTAAGCCCCCTTTTTTTGAAATTTCTATCATTAGGTCATCGCTTATGTTTCTTGGTGATTTGCAGTATCCATCAAAGCCGGTATGACTAACGACAATTGGTTTGTTTGAAATTTTTAATACATCTTTCACGACATTTTCTGAGGAGTGGGAGACATCGATAATTATATTTAGTCGTAACATTTCTAAAATAGCTTGTGTTCCAAAATCTGTAAGCCCCTCATTTGTTATGCCATGTAGAGAGCCACCCAATTTATTATCAAAAAAATGCTGAAGACTCATCATCCGAAAACCATGATCATATAAATTTTTTATGTTTGTTATATCGCCATCTAGAGCATGCGAACCCTCTGTTCCAATTAATCCTCCAACCATCTCAGAATTATTGATCCTCTTTGATAAAAAAAGTTCAAGATCTTCTTGGGACTTAATCAGCATAAAATTATCTGGGTATTTTTTTGCTAGTGTATGTATTTTACTTGACTGATATATTGCTCTTTCGTATAGACTAGTCCATGTTTTTACTGGCCATCTTTGAACAATAGCTAAGGCTGTAATGTTATCTCGAGCATTGGATTTGTTACTGTTGTAATTTTGTCCAGCAGGTGATTTTGTTACTGTTGTAAACATTTGAAGAGCGACATTGCCTTGTTGCAATCTTGGTATATCAACATGACCATAATCATATTCCTGCATCAGGTCTCTGTTCCACAGGGTGCTGTCGGCGTGCCAATCACCAACAATCAATGTTTTATGAAATTCCTTTGCGGCCATAGATGTTTTAAAAACTGGGTGATCAGTAACTAAGTTCATGTTGCGATCAATCATAGATGGTAAAACTAAAAGAACTGAAAGAGCTAATAAGATTAAAAATAAAATAATACTTATTGAGATTCTTTTGTGAGATCTGACTTTCATCATATTTATGTCTTACAAACTGGCAGCAGATTATGTGTTTCATATTCTTTTAAATTAAAACTATCATCAAATGATTTTGAATCGTAAATATCAACGCTTTCAAAATGCTCCTTATATCTTTCAAAAAAATCTAAGCCAGGTTCATGCATCATTCTGTTTATGGGATCTCTCTTTTGAAGGTCTTTTGTTTTATTGTGAATAATGGGAACTGGCAACATTGCAATGCCATTTTTTCTTAAAACTCTTCTAATTTCACCTATGGCTTTTTTGTCATTTTCTGGATATTCAAGAACGTGGGAGGCAAAAACAAGATCAAAAGATTCATTTGGAAATGGTATATCTTGGACATCAAATTGATAATCAACATCCTGACGATGTAAATCAGCAGAGGTATAGCTCTTATAATTTTTTATAAAATATTTTCGTAAAGAATTTTCGGGAGAAATATGCAGTACCTCAACCTGTGAGGCTTTCTGTTTGCTGTATATTGATAGTAATGTTAAATAAGCCAGTCTCACTCGCTCTAGTTCTCCACATTTGGGGCACTTAGCATGAGGGCGATTATTTTTTCTCATGAATGCGCCGTGATAATTACATATTGGGCAATTAAATTTATGATTTGAGTTCAAATGTAAAAGTTTAAAAAAAGGAGCACGAAAACCCTTTAAAAAATACTCTATTTTTTTATATCGCCCATTGTTATATCGAGGAGATTGAATATTTTTCATATTCTAAAGCTTTTTAAATAGTAAAGTCATCCTATCGCTTTCACCGATGGCGATATATTTTTCTTTATCAATAGTCTTAAGTCTAAGATTAGGCGGGAGCGTCCACACTCCTTTTGGATGATCTTTGGTATCTTTTTTATTCGCATTAATTTCAGATTTTGCAATTAGGGTGAAACCATGTCTCTTTGCCACCATGATGGCGTGCTCCTCTGAAACATACCCACTCTTTTTCATGTTTTTAATTGATGTTCCTTTGTTGGCCCTGTGCTCAACAACTCCGAATACTCCTCCTGGCTTAAGAGCCTTATAACTATTTGCAAATATAGAGTCCATTTGTGGACCCAGCCAGTTATGAAGATTTCTAAATGTAAGTACTGCATCAACACTTTCTTCTTCTGCAAAACTTGAACTTAAATTCACTATTTCAACATTTGCATACATGGGGCTGGATGCTATTTTCTGTTCAAATTTTTCTCTACTTTTTTTAAAATACTCAACATTAGAATCTTTATCAAAATGTGCAGCAATAAGAATTCCTGGCTCATG
>JACLAB010005817.1_pt1 | contig 72986 bp, 65 predicted proteins | sample 8027921 | NCBI WGS metagenome assembly JACLAB01 (sample SAMN15725117, study PRJNA655200) | protist metagenome | isolation source: fluorescence activated cell sorting (FACS) single amplified genomes of... | place: USA: West Boothbay Harbor, Gulf of Maine | collected 2000-07-19 | reverse complement strand
TTTGGCACTGATGGGATAAGAGGAGCAATTAATAGTAAAAATATTAATGGTGATATGTTTTTTAAATTTGGATTGGCTTCTGGAACATATTTTAAATCACAAAAAAAAAGAAAACAAACTGCGATAATTGCTAAAGATACTAGATTATCTGGCTATACACTTGAACCAGCATTGGTGTCAGGACTTACTTCTGCTGGGATGCATGTTTATACATTAGGTCCATTGCCAACAAATGGACTAGCTATGCTTACGAAATCTATGAAAGCAAATATGGGAATAATGATTACAGCTTCTCATAATCCTTATTATGATAATGGATTAAAGTTATTTGGTCCTGATGGCATGAAATTATCAGATAAAATTGAAAAAAAGATTGAAAATCTAATAGATAAAAATATTAAAAAAAATCTATCAAATCCAGAAAAATTAGGAAGAGTAAAGAGATTAGAGAGCGGTACAAAAGATTATTTAAAAATTTTGAAAAAAAATTTTAGTAAAGAATTTAATCTAAGAGGATTACGGATTGTAATTGATTGTGCGAATGGGGCAGGTTACAAGGCTGGGCCTGAGTTGCTAAGATCATTAGGAGCAAAAGTAATATCAATTGGCATTAATCCGAATGGCCTTAATATTAATAATAATTGTGGATCAACTTATCCAAATAAAATTAAATTTGCTGTAAAGAAAAATAATGCACATCTAGGTATATCTCTTGATGGTGATGCTGATAGAATAATTATGTGTGATGAAAAAGGAAATATAATTGATGGTGATCAAATAATTGCAGCCTTAGCAACAAGATGGAAAAATAAAAAAATGTTAAAAGGAGGTGTGGTTGGAACATTAATGTCTAATTATGGCCTAGAAAAATTCTTCAAATCTGAAAAAATTAAATTTATTAGAGCAAATGTAGGTGACAGATACGTAAAAGAAAAAATGAAAAAAAATAATTTCAATTTAGGTGGTGAGCAATCTGGACATATTATTTTAGGGAAATTTTCAACAACTGGAGACGGCTTACTTGTTGCTCTTGAAGTATTATTTGCAATAAGAAAAGGGAAAAAAGCTAGTGACTTTTTTAATAAATTTCAAAAAACACCACAAATATTAAAAAACATTGCAGTAAAAGATAAAGAAATAATAAAAAACATTGAAGTAAAAAAATCTATAAAGGTTGCTGAAAAACTAATCAAAGGCCAGGGCAGGATATTGGTAAGAAAATCTGGAACGGAGTCAAAAATTAGAGTAATGGCAGAAAGTAACAATAAAGAGCTTCTGAATAATTGTATAAATATTATTTCAAAAAGAATTAAATAAATTGAAGCCTAAATCAAAAATATTAATTATAGCAGGATCTGACTCATCTGGTGGAGCAGGCATTCAAGCAGATATTAAAACTGTTACAGCGTTAGGATCTTATGCTATGACCGCTATAACAGCAGTTACATCTCAAAATACGACTGGGGTTAAGTCAATTGTTGCTCTTGAACCTAAAGAGATTTTAAATCAAATATTATTTACTTCAAATGATATTAAACCTGATGCTATAAAAATTGGCATGTTGCATTCAACAAAAGTTATAGCATCTGTTATCAAATCACTAGAGATTATTAATATTAAAAAGATCGTATTAGATCCAGTAATGATTGCAAAAGGTGGAGCAAAATTAATAGATGATAAAGCAATTAATTTACTTAAAACTAAATTGATTAAAAAGGTCACTTTAATTACACCCAATATTCCTGAAGCAGAAATTTTAACTAAAACTGTTATAAGAAATAAGGAAGACATGATTTATGCTGCTAATAAGTTAATAGAGCATGGGTCAAAAAATGTTCTTATTAAAGGCGGTCACTTAAAATCTAAATTAGTTCATGATATTTTTGTTAATAAATCTGATATCAAAATCTTTAATAGTCAAAGATATAAAACAAGAAATACTCATGGAACGGGATGTACTTTATCTAGTGCAATAACTACATTTTTGTCATGTGGAAAACCTTTAAAGAAATCTTGTGAGCTTGGAATTAAGTATGTAAGTTCTGCCATAACAACAAACCCAAATTATGGTAAAGGTCATGGCCCAATTAATCACCTCAATTCAATGAGTATAAATAAAAAATTTCGATAATGAAAAATATAGTTGTAGTTGGATCTCAATGGGGAGATGAAGGAAAAGGAAAAATTGTTGACTGGCTTTCAGAACAAGCAGATATAGTTATTAGATTTCAAGGCGGACATAATGCTGGCCATACATTGGTTATTGATGGAGTTACGTATAAATTAAGGTTACTGCCATCTGGAATTGTTAGAAAAAATAAAGTTTCAATTATTGGAAATGGTGTCGTAGTTGATCCATGGGCTCTACTTGAGGAAATTGAGGAAATAAAATCAAAAGGTGTTGATGTAAATATTAATAACTTTATCATTTCTGAAGCAGCAAATTTAATTTTACCATTCCATAGAGAAATGGATGAAATAAGAGAAGACGCAGCTGGTAAAAGCAAAATTGGAACTACAAGAAGGGGAATTGGTCCAGCATATGAGGATAAAGTGGGCAGAAGATCGATAAGAGTAATGGATTTAAGATCTGAAAAAAATTTGGATCAAAGATTAGAAGCAGTACTTGTTCATCATAATGCAATCAGAAAAGGTTTGAAAAAAAAAATCTTTGAAAAAGAGCAGTTAAAATCTGATTTGCTAAAAATTGCACCAAAAATATTGCAGTTTTCTCAACCAGTCTGGCTCAAAATTGATGAATTCAAAAAACAAAAGAAAAGAATTTTATTTGAGGGCGCACAAGGAATTTTACTTGATGTAGATCATGGCACATATCCATATGTCACATCATCAAACACTGTAGCTTCAAGTGCTGCAACTGGTTCAGGATGTGGTCCAAATTCAATTAATTATGTTTTAGGTATTACAAAAGCTTACACAACAAGAGTTGGAGAAGGTCCTTTTCCAACTGAATTAACAGATGAAATTGGGGAATTATTAGGTACACGTGGAAAAGAATTTGGAACAGTAACAAGTAGGAAAAGAAGGTGTGGTTGGTTTGATGGAGTTCTCGTTAGACAAACAATAAAAATTTCAGGCATAGATGGTATTGCACTTACTAAACTAGATGTTCTTGATGAATTAGATGAAATTAAAATGTGTATTGAATATGAACTGGATGGAAAAAAAGTAGATTATCTGCCTGCTGCTGTTGAAGATCAGTTAAAAATAAAACCAGTATATAAAATTTTTCCAGGATGGAAAACTTCTACTAATGGAATTAAAAATATGGAAGCTTTACCTGAAAATGCAAAAAAATATATTTATGCAGTAGAAGATTTTATAGGTGCAAAAGTTTCGAGTATATCCACTAGTCCAGAAAGAAAAGATACTATTTTAGTAGAAAATCCTTTTGATATTTAATTAACAGGTAATAGGTTTTTTGATTTAGCTAAAAGCAGCATATGCTTTTGAAGTTTTTCAAATGCTTTGTTTTCTATCTGTCTAACTCTTTCTCTGCTAATTTTGTATTTTTTACTCAGATCTTCCAATGTTGTTGGGTCATCATTTAATCTTCTTGAATATAAAATTTCTTTTTCTCTATCATTTAAAACTTTAATTGAATTTTTTAATAAATCTTTTCTTTGTTCCATTTCTTCTTGGTGCGCAAATTTAAGATCATGATCTAATTCTTTATCAACTAACCAATCTTGCCACTCATCCCCATCTTCACCAACTTGTGCATTTAAGGAAAATTCTTTACCAGAAAGCCTTCTATTCATTGAGATTACTTCTTCTTTACTCACATCAAGTTTATTTGATATTTCACTTACATGTTCATCTCTTAAATCACCTTCTGCTTGAGGAGCAATTTGATTTTTAATTTTTTTTAGATTAAAAAATAATTTTTTTTGTGCAGTAGTTGTTCCAATTTTAACTAAGCTCCATGATCTTAATATATATTCTTGAATGGACGCTTTGATCCACCACATAGCGTAAGTAGCTAGTCTAAAACCTTTTTCTGGTTCAAATTTTTTAACTGCTTGCATAAGACCCACATTACCTTCAGAGATCATTTCATTTACAGGAAGACCATATCCTTTATATCCCATTGCAATTTTAGCAACTAATCTCAAGTGGCTTGTAACTAATTTTTCTGCAGCTTTAACATTTCCTGTAGTTTTCCAATTTTTAGCCAGCATGTACTCTTCTTCAGCTGCAAGCATTGGAAATTTTTTAATTTGCTCTAAATATGCGGACAGACCTCCTTCATTAGAAAGAGCTGGCAGGTTATTATTAAATGTTCTACTCATGGCTGTATTTATTTAATTAACTATACTAAATTTTCAATGATTTATTCGTTAATATTTCTCAGGGTTTTTAATAAATTATTTAATTCTTGTGGTAAAATTGAGGAAAAAACCATTTCTTCATCAGTTTTAGGATGAATAAACCCTAAAGTTTTAGCATGCAAAAATTGCCTATTTAGTTTGGAGATTAAACTTTCTAATCCCATGTCAATATTTTTTAATTTCTTATATTTTTTTTTATACTTATCATCTCCAACTATACTATTTCCCATATGAGTCATGTGAACACGTATTTGATGAGTTCTGCCAGTTTCTAATTTACATTCTACCAAGCTTAAAGTTGGTGTTTTATCATTTTCGAATGTTTCTATAGTTTTATAATTTGTTATAGCTTGCTTACCTTTGGATTGGCTAACTTCCATTAATTGTCTATTTTTTGAACTACGAGTAATATAAGTTTCAATTCTTCCAGAAGAAGGTCTTAATTTACCCCAAATTAAAAGTTGATAAACTCTTGTGATGGCATGATCACTGAATTGTTTCGACAAATGTTCATGCGTTTCATTATTTTTTGCAATAACCACTAATCCAGATGTGTTTTTATCTATTCTATGAACTATGCCCGGTCTAAGTTCATCACCAATAGTTGAGAGTGAATCTTTGTCATAATGCATTAGTGCATTCACAATTGTTTTATCATAATTTCCAGCACCAGGATGCATAATTATTCCAGCTGGCTTATTGATTATTAACAAATCTTCATCTTCATGAATTATTTCTAATTTAAAATTATAAGGTTTTAAGGAAGCCTCTTCAGGTTCTGGGATATTAAGACTTAACTCATCACCTGCTAGAACTTTTTTTGAAGGACTTTTTATAATCTCATTATTTAATTTAAGTTTTTCTTTTAGGATTAAGTTTTTAATTCTAGTTCTGCTAATTAATTCCTCTCGTTTGTTGATTAAAACGTCAACTCTTAGATTGTTTTCACTTTCTTCAACAATAAAATTAATGTTTTTTTTCATAAAATGTAATATTAATACTATATGCGCTTGTAGCTCAACTGGATAGAGCGCCTGACTTCGGATCAGGAGGTTCTGGGTTCGACTCCTAGCAGGCGCGCCAATTTATTCACCAATATTGATTAAAGTTCCTTTATCCCTGGCTTTATCAAAAGAATAATAAAATACAGATATCGCTATAAATAGATACATAGCATTTAAATAAAGTGCTTGAATAATATTTTCATAATTTACCAATTGATTGACCAGTATATTTCTCGTTTCTTCAAAAATGTAAACTAGTGGAAGCAAATAAGCTATTGATTGAAAAATTTCCGGCAAAGTTTCAACTGGATAATAAATGCAGCCAAAAGGTGCCAATAGAAACATTGTAGACCAAGCAATATTTTCAAAAGATGGTCCAAATCTCAATAGTCCTGAGGCAACAAAAATACCAAGTGTAATTCCAAAAATATATAGACTTAAAAAAAGAAATGCTAATGGTAAGCCTAAATCTAATAAAGATATTCCAAATAGTGGAGAAGTTAGCAATATTGCTGGCACAAGACCTATCAAGGCTCTAATTAAAGCTGTAAAAACTAGCGACACAATAATTTCACTAATTTTCATCGGTGCAATAAAAAGATTAGTAAAATTTCTACTCCATATTTCCTCTAAAAATAACATATTAAAACCAATACTTGTTCTAAATAAAAAGTCATAAAGAATGGCACAAGATAGAATTACTCCAACAGCACCACCATAATAATTACTATTAGCTGCAAAAAAATTTGAGATAAAACCCCATAAGGTTATTTGGATAGACGGCCAATATATTAAATCTAATATTCTTGGAAAAGATCTACTTATTAAATAAAAGTGTCTTAAAAAAAGACCATAAATTCTAGTTAAACTCATTTTTAGTCCTCACTAGTTCTAGAAATACTTCTTCTAAGTTTTTTCTACCATGTTTTTTAATTAAATCATCTGGAGTACCTCTATCAATAATATTACCATGATTCATCATAAGCACAGAGCCACACAGTCTTTTAACTTCATCCATATTGTGTGAAGCCAGTAGTACTGCTATTTTTTTTTCTTTTTTATAATTTTCTAAAAATGTTCTTATAAAGTCTCCAGTTTCAGGATCCAAAGATGCGGTAGGTTCATCAAGCAAAAGTACAGTAGGCTCATTTATTAATGCTTTAGCCAAGCTAGCTCTATTCTTTTGTCCCGAGGAAAGCTCTCCTGTAATTTTATCTAAAAGATTATTTAATCTTAGTTTATGTGATAGATAATCAATTCGATCATTTAAATTATTAATATTATATAATTTTCCATAGACAGTTAAATTTTGTTTTACAGTAAGTTTTTTTGGTAGCTCAATATATGGAGATATAAAATTCATTTTATGAAGAAGAGAAATTTTATTTTTTTCAATATCAATTCCATTAATTAAGACTTGTCCACTAGTTGGTTTTAGTAAGCCAAGAATCATTCCGATTGTAGTTGTTTTCCCACAACCATTTGGACCTAGTAAGCCAACTATTTCATTTTCATTTATCTTAAAATTTATATTGTTTACAGCTTGTTTGGATTTATATGACTTAGATAGATTAATTACTTCAATTGAATTTTGCATTTAAAATTTAGAAGCTCTATTTAGTCTATCGTTTAATGTTTTACCAATTCCAATATTTGGAATTTTTTCTACTGCAATCATCTTATAGCCATCTTTTTTAATGCTTCTTAATAAAGAGTATAAATTTTTTGCAGCTTGTTTTAGATCATTTTTTTTACTTAAATAATAATAATTTTTAAATGTAATTTTTCTTTTCATAATTAATAAAAAAGCTTCATTGTTTTTAGGATCTTTTACATTTGTTCTTAACGGAATACCTGGTGAATAATGCAAAGGAAATTGACCAGGTGCAATTTTTTTTTTTGAGTTAGTGTCAATTACAACTTTCTTTTTTAATATTTTTTCTATTTTTAAAATATCTAGTCCTCCAAATCTTAATATAGTTGGCTTGGTTGTTAGATTAATAATTGTTGATTCAACACCAATTTGGCACTTACCACCATTTAAGATATATTTAATTTTTGATCCAAATTCTTCAATAACGTCTGACGCTTGAACAGAACTTAATTTAGTAGATATATTTGCGCTTGGTGCTGCCAATGGATAATTTAAACTCTTAAGTAATTTTCTAAATAAAAGATGTTTGGGAAATCGAACAGCAAGTGTTTTTTGTTTATTAGTTACAAAATTAGAAATTTTTGAATCTTTTTTTAATTTAAGAATAAATGTTATAGGTCCAGGTGAAAACTTATTAAAAAGTTTAATGAAATTATCATTAATATGACAATCTTGTTTGAGTTTATTAATATCATAATAATGGACAATTAATGGGTTATTCACTGGCCTTTTTTTTAGCTTAAATATTTTTTTTACAGCAATATTAGAATAAGCGTTTGCTGCTAACCCATAGACAGTTTCGGTAGGTACAGCTATACAGTCATTTTTATCTAAATATTTTTTTGCTTTTTTGATATTTGATTGAATAGATTTCATGTATTAATAATTACTATTATATGAAAGATAAAAATTTACCACCTGATAATAATACAAGCTCCCTTGAAGAATTAACAGATCAAGCAAATCAAATCATTGAGTCATTAGAAAATGAAAATGATTTAAATAATTCTGCTGAAAGTTACCAGCAATTATTGAAGTTAAATAATATTATTGAAAAAAAATTTCACAAAAATTTTAGATCTATAAATGAAGAGACCAATAAAAAAGTTAAAGAAATTATTAAAAAGAAATGAAAACTAGACTTAATAGGATCGCAAAGGACACAAATTTTTTTTTAAAAGATTTTCTAAATAAGCAAAATAACTCAAAATTAATTCCAGCCATGAAATATGGTTTGTTTCCTGGCGGAAAAAAAATTAGATCTAAAATTTTAATTGATATTGGCTCTTTATTATCAATTGATTATAAAACATTAATTGCTATTGGTTCGGCTGTAGAATGTATTCATGCTTATACCCTTATACACGATGACCTACCATGTATGGATGATGATAAAATTAGAAGAGGAAAACCATCTACACACATTAAATTTGGGGAGTCTACGGCAATACTAGCTGGAAATTCTTTGCAAACAATTGCTTGTGAAATTTTGGCAAGCCCTAATTTAAAAATAAGTGAAAAAATTAAGGTTAATTTAATTAAAAAATTATCAGAGTGTTCTGGTCATTTGGGTGTTGCTGGTGGTCAATATCTTGATCTTAGTTATGAAAAAAAACAAGTATCTAAAATAAAGATTATTGAAATGGAGATAAAAAAAACAGGCAAGCTATTCAGTTTTTGTTGTGCTGCTCCAGCAATTATAAAAAAAATGAATAGTCAACAAGTGAAATTTTTTGAGAACATAGGTTCTAATATTGGTTTATTGTTTCAAATAGCTGATGATTTAATTGATTTTAAAGGTGATTCTAAAGTAGCTGGAAAAAAAACAAGAAAAGATCAAAAAAAGGGTAAAGCAACGCTTATAAGTTTACTTGGGTACGAGAATGCAGTTAAATATTGTGATAAGATTATTTTTGATATTAATGAAAGTCTAAAAAAATATGGATCAAATTCAAAGAATATTAGAGAAACGTTAGTATATATTTTAAATAGAAATAAATGACACAAGAATATAAATTTTTAAATAATATTAATTTTCCATCTGACTTAAGAAAACTTTCAGAAAATGATTTAGAAAAAGTTTCCAATGAAGTTAGAAAAGAAATGATTAGCGCGGTATCAGAGACAGGAGGACATCTGGGAGCAGGCTTAGGTGTTGTTGAGTTGACCGTTGCTCTTCATTATGTTTTTGATACTCCAAATGATAAATTAATTTGGGATGTTGGTCATCAATCTTACCCTCATAAAATTTTAACAGGAAGAAAAAATAAGATAAGAACTTTAAGACAAGGAAATGGATTGTCAGGATTTACAAAAAGATCAGAAAGTGAATATGATCCTTTTGGAGCAGCTCATAGCTCAACATCTATATCTTCAGCACTTGGTATTGCCGAAGCTAATAAGCTAGCTAATAAATCGTCTAATGTAATAGCTGTAATTGGTGATGGTGCAATAAGTGCAGGTATGGCTTATGAAGCAATGAATAATGCTGGTGCATCTAAAACCAAAATGATTGTTATTTTAAATGATAATGACATGTCTATTGCAAAACCAGTAGGTGCTATGAGAACTTATTTGGCAAAATTATTTACTGGAAAAATATATTTTAGTCTTAGAGAAACGCTTAAGTTAATTACTTCAGCGTTTTCAAAAAGATTTAGTGCCAAAGCAGGTAAAGCGGAAGATTTTTTACGTTCTGCAGTTACTGGTGGTACTTTATTTAGTTCATTAGGTTTTTATTATGCAGGTCCAATTGATGGTCATGATTTAACAAGTCTTGTACCAATTTTAAGAAATGCCAGAGACTCAAAACATGAAGGTCCAATTATGATCCATATTAAAACCCAAAAAGGAAAAGGATATTCATACGCGGAAAAAGCTACAGACCATTATCATGGCGTCTCAAAGTTTAATGTTGAGACTGGTGAACAGATTAAAAGTGGCAACAATCTTCCAGCTTATACAAAAGTATTTGCTAACACACTGGTTAAACATGCCCAAAAAGATAGTAAAATAGTTGGAATAACAGCTGCAATGCCAGGGGGAACAGGAATGGATATTTTTGGAAAAGAATTTCCTAAAAGAATGTTTGATGTTGGTATAGCCGAACAGCATGCAGTAACTTTTTCAGCAGGTTTGGCTACAGAGGGATATAAGCCTTATGCAGCAATTTATTCAACTTTTTTACAAAGAGCTTATGATCAGGTTGTTCATGATGTAGCCATTCAAAGTTTGCCAGTTAGATTCGCAATAGATAGAGCGGGCTTAGTTGGAGCAGACGGATCAACACATGCTGGCTCATTTGACATTACTTATTTATCAACTTTACCTAACTTTATTGTTATGGCCGCAAGTGATGAGGCTGAGTTAGTAAAAATGATAAATACTTCAGTTGATATAAACGATAAACCCAGCGCAATTAGATATCCAAGAGGTACAGGAGTTGGACTTGAACTTCCTTCAATAGATGAAAAAATTGAGATAGGAAAAGGAAGAATTGTTCAAGAAGGAAAGCAAGCTTGTATTTTAAGCTTAGGAACAAGGCTAGAAGAATGCAAATTAGCTGCTGAAGAACTAAAGATTAAAGGTGTATCCACTACAATTGTTGATGCAAGGTTTGCCAAACCTTTGGATCAAGAACTTATCTTAAAATGTGCTAGAGAGCACGATGTAATGATTACTATAGAAGAAGGATCAATTGGTGGTTTTGGTTCTCATGTAAAAAACTTACTTGCTGAAAAAGGTATATTTGACAAAGGCCTAAAATTTAGATCAATGATGTTACCTGATATTTTTATTGAACAAGACAGTCCAAATAAAATGTATGAGCTGGCTGGATTAAATGCTTCTCAAATTTCAAAAAAAATCTTAGATATTTTATTTACAAAAGAAGCAATAAAAGTAGTAAAAAATTAATACAAGATTTAACTACATTGAGCTTTATTCATTAGGTAATGATCTAATAAAACACAATTTATCATAGCCTCACCAACAGGAACTGCCCTAATGCCAACGCAAGGATCGTGTCTACCCTTAACAGATATAGTGGTATTTTTTCCAAATTTATTAATTGTTTTTCTAGTTGTTAAAATTGAGGATGTGGGTTTTACTGCAAAAGAAGCGATAATTTCTTGACCACTAGATATACCACCTAAAATTCCACCAGCATTATTAGAGTTAAAATTTAATTTTTTTCCTTTTTGAGAAATTTCATCTGAATTTTGTTCACCACTTAATTGAGCTGAATTCATTCCAGCTCCAATATTTACTCCTTTAACAGCATTTATACTCATTAGACCCGAGGCAATATCAGAGTCTAATTTTGAATAAATAGGAGCGCCAAGACCTGCGGGAATTCCTCTAGCTCTTACTTCAATTATGGCTCCACATGAAGATCCAGATTTTCTTACACCTAATAAGTATTTCTCCCAAAGTTTTAACATAGACTTGTCGGGGCAAAAAAATGGATTTCTAGAAATTGTATTATCATTCCACTGATTTGTATCACATCCCAAAATTCCTAATTGAGTAACGGCACCAATAACTTTAAATTTTTTACCTAATTTTTTTTGCAAAACTAATTTAGCTATTGCACCAGCAGCAACTCTTGCAGCAGTTTCCCTTGCTGAAGATCTTCCGCCACCTCTATAATCTCTTATCCCATATTTTTTAAAGTATGTATAATCAGCATGCCCTGGTCTAAATTTATCTTTGATATTGCCATAATCTTTTGATCTCATATCTTTATTGTAAATAATTAATGAAATAGGTGTTCCGGTAGTTTTTCCTTCAAATACACCCGATAATATTTGAACCATATCGTCTTCTTTTCTTTGAGTTGTAAATTTAGATTGTCCTGGTTTTCTTTTATCTAATTCAATTTGTATATCTTGTTCTTTGAGGCTTATATTAGGAGGGCAACCATCAACCACACATCCTAATGCAGGCCCATGAGACTCACCCCAAGTAGAGAAACGAAATAGCTTTCCAAAAGTATTAAATGACATTATTTATATTATATAGATTATTTTGTTTAAATTATGAATCAAAAAAACTCACTTGGCCTTAATAGCTGTTTTTTAGATCTAGATGATCCAATAGAGCTATTTAAGCTGTGGATGGATGACGCAAAAAAATCAGAACCTAACGATCCTAACGCAGTATCACTAGCAACATCTAATAACAACTTTCCATCAGTGAGAATGGTTTTGTTGAAAGACTTCAGTCAAAATGGATTTGTATTTTACACAAATTTGAATAGTCAAAAAGGAAATGAATTAAAAGAAAATCCTAATGCTGCAATGTGTTTTCATTGGAAAAGTCTTTTGAGACAAATAAGAATTAACGGTGCAGTTACGCAGGTAGCAAATGATGTCGCTGACAAATATTATAATTCGAGAAGTTATGATAGCAGAATTGGAGCTTGGGCTTCTAAGCAAAGTAAAGAATTAACCAGTAGGGATCAATTAATTGATTCAATAAAAGAATATAAAGATAAATATAATGATGAAAATTATGTACCAAGACCAAGTCATTGGTCTGGGTGGATTTTATCTCCACAAAGTATTGAATTTTGGCTAGATGGAGATAGTAGAATACATGAAAGATTGAGATATGTTAAAAATAGAAACGGCCAGTGGATAAAATCTTTATTAAGTCCTTAAAAATTTCGAGCTAAACTAAATGAAGTCAGACTTTTAAGAATTTCTTTTTCTTTTGAATCTTTAAATGCAGTTAGAGAGTTTGAGGCTAGGTTTATATAATGTTGAGCTTTTTGATAACACTCTTTAATAATATTATATTTTTTTATTAAAGAAATTATTTTATTTAAGTCATCTTTATCTCTTAACTCTTTTTGAAATATTTCAATTAATAATTTTTTTTCATTTAGTACTAATTTTTGAAAAAGTAAAATTATAGGTAGGGTAATTTTTCCTTCAAAAAAATCTTGACCTATTTTTTTTCCAAATAATTTTAGATCAGAATTATAATCAAGGGTATCATCTGCAATTTGAAATGTAAGACCAAGGTTTCTTCCATAAAATTCAAGTGCATCCTTTTCTTTGGCATCCGATTCTGACAAAATTGCACCTACTTTTGTTGCAGCTGCAAACAGTTCAGCAGTTTTTGCTGAAATAATTTTAAGATAGGTTTCTTCAAGCATATCTACCTCACCTTTATGCTGAAGTTGTAAAACTTCTCCTTGAGCTATTTTTGCTGAGGTTGATGATAATAATTTTAAAACTTCTAGGTTGCCATCTTCCACCATCATTTCAAAGCATCTGCTTAACAAATAATCACCAATTAAAACAGATGAATGGTTATTCCATACTTTATTTAAAGTTTCTTTTCCTCTTCTTATGACACCTTCATCAATTACATCATCATGCATTAAAGTTGCGCTATGAATTAATTCCACACAAGCCGCCAAATTCACATCTCTAGAACCTTTAGAATACCCACATAATTTTGCTGATCCTAAAGTAAGTAAAGCTCGCAGTCTTTTTCCTCCAGTTTCAATATGATAATTGGTCATTTTTTGAACCAACTCAACTTCACTGGATAATTTTGATTTAATTTTTTCTTCAGTTAAGATAAGTTTATCTTCAACAGAATCTTTAAGTTGAAAATATGAGTCATTTATCTGATTTTTAAGCTGTACTACTGTTCCCATTATTTAATTAAATTAGTATAATTAAGTTTTATATATTACTTATCAATTGACGCACCTAATTCTTCAATTATAAGTACTCTATATATTCAATTAATAATTCTATAAGGAAATATAATGTTCTCTTTTTTTAAAAAGAAAAAGATTGTAGCCCATTTAAAATTAAGTGGAGTTATAGGAAATGCTGGAAAATTCAAACAAGGTATTGATTTTGCAGGACAAGAAGAGTTTATAAAAAAGGCTTTTTCTCTTAAAAAGGCTGCTTGCGTTGCTATTACAATAAATTCTCCTGGTGGATCACCCGTGCAGTCTCATTTAATTTATAGTTTTATTAGACAAGAAGCAAAAAAGAATAAAAAAAAAGTAATTGTATTTGCTGAAGATGTAGCAGCATCTGGTGGGTATCTTATTTCTTGTGCTGGTGATGAAATCTATGCCAACTCAAGTTCAATAATAGGATCTATTGGTGTAATTTATTCCTCATTTGGTTTTACAGAATTAATTAAAAAGATTGGTGTTGAAAGAAGAGTTCATACTGCTGGAAAAAATAAAAGTACACTAGACCCTTTTCTTGATGAAAAAAATGAGGATATTGAAAGATTAAAAAGAATACAATTAGATTTACATAAAGACTTTATAGATGTAGTTGAAAAAAGCAGAGGATCTAAGCTAAACAAATCTGAGATAGAATTGTTCTCAGGAGAGTTTTGGTCAGGTAGTAAAGCAAAAGATTTAGGATTAATAGATGGAATTGGAAATGCACATGAAATTTTAAAAGAAAAATTTGGTGATGATGTAGTAATTAAAAAATTTGAAAAATCTAAGGGTTGGTTAAGTCAAAAAATCTCATCTTCAAGTAATCAAGTGGATCAATTAGCTAGCATCTTAGATGAAAGGTCAATCTGGCAAAGATATGGTTTCTAAAATAAAAAAGCCAATAAAAAAAATCCAATCATTTCAAGAAACAATTTTAAATCTTCAAAAGTTCTGGAGTAAAAAAGGATGTGTTATTTTACAACCATATGATACGGAGGTCGGTGCTGGTACATTTCATCCAGCTACCACACTTCGATCACTTGGTCCAAAGCCATGGAAAGCTGCCTATGTTCAACCATCAAGAAGGCCAACGGACGGGAGATATGGTGATAATCCAAATAGACTTCAACATTATTATCAATTTCAAGTTTTAATAAAACCTTCACCAGATAATATAAAAAAGTTATATCTTAATAGTTTATCGATAATTGGCATTGATCATAATGAACACGATATTAGATTTGTAGAAGATGACTGGGAAAGTCCAACATTAGGTGCGGCTGGTTTAGGTTGGGAAGTGTGGTGTGATGGTATGGAAATAACACAATTTACATATTTTCAGCAAATGGCAGGTTATGAATGCAAGCCTGTTTCAGTAGAAATTACATATGGTTTAGAAAGAATATGTATGTTTACACAACAACAAAAAAATGTTTACGATCTGTTGTGGAATAATGAGGGGGTGAAGTATCATGATGTATTTCATCAAGCAGAAAAAGAATTTTCAGCATATAATTTCGAATATGCAAACGTTGATAGTTTGTTAAAGATGTTTGATATGCATGAAAAAGAGGCAAAATCTCTTGTAGAGAACAAACTATCATTACCTTCTTATGATCAATGTTTAAAAGCAAGCCATGTATTTAATATTTTAGATGCTCGTGGAGCAATAAGTGTGGTTCAAAGGGCTGGTTATATAGGAAGAATTCGAGATATCACAAAAGCTGCTGCAGGTCTTTGGTTAGACAGTCAAAGTTAAATGTCAGAATTTTTTTTAGAATTATTTAGTGAGGAAATACCCCCATCTCTTCAAAGGAATTTACGTAAAAATTTATTAGATAGTTTCAATAAATTATTTAATGAAAAATTTATTTCTCATAAAAAAAGCTCGTCATATTCAACGCCTAATAGATTAATAATTGTATTCGAGGGTATCCAAAAACAAGTAGTTTTGAGATCTGAAGAAACTAAAGGACCGAATATAAATGCTCCAGAAGTAGCATTGGAGGGTTTTATGAGGTCAAATAATATCTCTAAAAAAGATCTATTTAAAAAAATAACAGATAAAGGAGAATTTTATTTTTTTAAAACAAAATCAAAAAAACTTAATGTACATGATTTGTTAGAAGAGTTTGTGCCCTTGGTATTACAAAAAATTCAATGGAAAAAATCAATGAAGTGGGGTGAGTTTGATTTAAATTGGGGCAGACCATTAAAATCAATATTAGCTTTATTTGATAAAAAGAAATTAACTTTTGATTTTCATCACCTATCTTCATCAAATTCAACCTTTATTGATAAAGAGTTTGAAGAACAGAAAAAAATTTTTAATGATTTTAAAGAATACTCAAACTTCTTTAAAAAGATGAATATTATTATTGATCAAAAACAAAGAAAAGATTTAATTGAAAAAAAATTAAATGAAATTTCAAATAAGAAAAATATAAAAATTGAAAACAATTCTAAGCTTCTTGATGAAGTTGTTGATTTAACAGATCAACCAAATGTAATAATTTGTGAGTTTGATAGAAAATTTCTGAATATTCCAAAAGAAATTTTAATTATTACCATGCAATATCATCAAAAATACTTCCCAACTTTTGATAAAAAAGGAAATATTACAAATGAATTTTTAGTCGTTACTAACAAACAAGATAAAAAAGGCTTTATAAGATTAGGAAATGAAAGAGTTGTAGAGGCCAGATTAAGTGATGCTGAATTTTTCTGGGAGAAAGATAAATCTCAAAATTTAGTTAAGAGAGTTTCAAAATTAAAATCAATGAATTACTTTAAAGGATTGGGAACATATTTTGACAAAGTTCAAAGAATGAGAAAAATTGGTGGAATGCTTTCAGATGAATTGTTAATTAGTAAAGAAAAAGTTGAATTATCTGCATCAATTTGCAAAGTAGATTTAGTTTCTGAACTTGTGGGTGAGTTCCCGGAACTACAGGGAATTATGGGTGGTTATTTTGCAGATGAACAGGGTTTTGAAAAAGAAATATCGATCGCAATAAGTGAACAATATTTACCAATTGGGCTGCATTCCAAAGTACCAAAAAAACCTTACAGTATTGCGCTATCTTTAGCTGACAAAATAGACACATTGGTAGGATTTTTTGGAATCAACCAGAAGCCAACCAGTTCTAAAGATCCATTTGCCCTAAGAAGATTAGCTTTAGGAATAATAAGAATAATAATTGAAAATAAAAAAGATTTTAAAATAAGGGACTTAATCAGCTATTCATCAAGTTTATATATGGATCAAGGATTTAAATTTGAGAATAAGTCTCTACAAAAAGAATTATCTGATTTTTTAATGGATAGATTAAAATTTTATATGAAAGAGGAGAAAATTCGTCATGATGTTATTCAAGCCTCCACAAATTATCCTAGCATAGATCAATCGGTTGTTATTTTTGGTAAAGCAAAAAGTTTAAATAAAATAATTAATAAACAAAATGGAATTGACATTATATCCAGTTATAAAAGAGCCTCAAATATTTTAGATAGTGGGCTAGACAAGCTTAGCGTGGAACTATTGAATACAACTGACCCTGGTATTTTTAAAACTGAGCTTGAAAAAAATTTATTTAAAAAGATTAATGATTTAAGAAAGTATTTTTTAAGTATAAATAAAGATGAAAATTTTGAACAATCACTAGCCAATCTAGCCGAAGCTAAAAAAGTAATTTTTGATTTTTTTGATAATGTAATAGTAAATGAAGATGATCAAATAATAAAAAAAAACAGGCTGGAACTAATTCAAATGTTGTGTAAAACGTTTGATAATTATGTTAATTTTTCTCTAATAGATTCCCATTAATGAAAAAACTTATTTTAAATTTTAAATCTAAAGACAGCAAAAAGATAGAAAACCCTAAAAATTTTCTAGGAGGAAAGGGTGCTAATCTCTCTGAAATGGGAAGAATGGGTCTTCCAGTTCCACCAGGTTTTACAATTTCAACTAAAGTATGCGAATTTTTTTACAAAGATAAAAAAAGATTAAATAAAGATTTAGTCAATCAAATTAAAACAGAGTTAAAAATTGTTGAAAAGGATGTTAAAAAAAAATTTGGAGATTTAAAAAATCCATTACTCCTTTCTGTTCGATCTGGAGCCAGAGTATCAATGCCAGGAATGATGGATACAATTTTAAACCTTGGTTTAAATGACAAAACTGTTAAAGCACTGGCTTTAAAAACTTCTAATGGAAGATTTGCCAAAGATAGCTATAGAAGATTTATTCAAATGTATGGTAATGTGGTAATGGGAGTTGAGAGTTATCATTTTGAAGAATTAATTGAAAATTACAAACTTACCAAAGGAGTTCTTTTAGATACTGACCTAGATGAAAGTGATTGGGATGGATTAATATTAGATTTCAAAAGAACTGTTAAAGAAAAAACTAAAAAAAGTTTTCCTCAAAATGTTTTTGATCAGTTGTTAGGAGCAATTAGTGCGGTATTTTTATCGTGGGAGAGCAATAGAGCAAAAATTTATAGAAAATTACACCAAATTCCAGCAGAATGGGGAACAGCAGTTAATGTTCAGTCAATGGTATTTGGTAACATGGGTGAAGACTGCGCAACTGGTGTAGTATTTACTAGAAATCCATCAGATGGCTCAAACGACATATATGGAGAATATTTAATAAATGCGCAGGGAGAAGATGTTGTAGCTGGGACAAGAACTCCTCAATACATTACAAAAAAAGCAAGACAACAAGCCAAAGTAAAAGCAGCTTCAATGGAAGAAGTTATGCCCAATGTTTACAGGGAACTTTACAAAATATTAAAAAAATTGGAGAAACATTATAGGGATATGCAAGATGTTGAGTTTACGGTTGAAAATAAAAAACTTTGGATGCTTCAAACAAGATCTGGAAAAAGAACAGCCAAGTCAGCAGTAAAAATTGCTGTTGATATGGTTAAAGAAAAATTAATTTCAAAAAAAGAAGCGGTATTAAGAATTGATCCTAATTCATTAGATACTTTGCTTCATCCTACTTTAGATGAACAAAGTTCAATAAATGTTATAGCAAATGGGCTTCCTGCATCCCCAGGCGCAGCAAGTGGAAAAGTGGTCTTTACATCTGAGGAGGCAGAAAGACTGACTGGAATGATGCAAGATACAATTTTAGTTAGAGTGGAGACGTCACCAGAAGATATTCAGGGAATGCATGCTGCTAAAGGAATTTTGACTGCAAGAGGTGGCATGACAAGTCATGCAGCAGTAGTTGCAAGAGGAATGGGTAGACCATGTGTTTCTGGCTCAAGTGAAATTGATATAAATTATGAAAATAAAACATTTAAAACATCTTCAATGGAAATTAAAGAGGGCGAAATTATAACTATTGATGGATCTACTGGTAGAGTAATTTCTGGAAGTGTAGCAACTGTTAAACCTGAAATTTCAGGAGATTTTTCAAAGTTAATGTCTTGGGCCGACGGTTTTAGAAAATTAAATATAAGAACTAATTCTGAAACACCCAAAGATACAAAAACAGCTAAAAGTTTTGGTGCTGAAGGTATCGGTCTTTGTCGAACAGAACACATGTTTTTTGATGAAGAAAGAATTTTATCAGTTAGAGAAATGATCTTATCTAAAACTAAAGAAGATAGAGCCACAGCTCTTGAAAAACTTTTACCTCATCAAAAAAAAGATTTTGTAGAAATTTTTAAGATAATGAGTGGCTTGCCAGTTACAGTTAGATTGTTAGATCCTCCATTGCATGAATTTTTACCGCGCACAGATAAAGAGATTAATGAAGTTGCAAAGGTAGTGAGCCTTCCAGTTAAAGAAGTGGAGTCTAGAATAGAAGAGCTACATGAACAGAACCCAATGCTAGGTCATAGAGGCTGTAGACTTGGCATATCTTTTCCAGAGATTTATGAAATGCAATGTAGAGCTATTTTTGAAGCATTAGCTGAACTTAAAAAGAAAAAAATAAAATCAGCATTTCCAGAAATTATGATTCCTTTAGTATCTACTGAAGCTGAAATTAAAATAATGAAAGATTTAGTAATTAACATTGCTAGTAAAGTTCAAAAAGAACATAAAATCAAAATAGAATTTATGGTTGGAACAATGATTGAGCTTCCAAGGGCAGCAATAAAAGCAAAAGAAATCGCAAAACATGCAGAGTTTTTTAGTTTTGGAACTAATGATTTAACGCAAACAACTTTTGGTATCAGCAGAGATGATAGTGGAAAATTTTTAAATGATTATATAGAAAATAAAATTTTTTCAGTTGATCCATTTGTTTCAATAGATGATGGGGTTGCAGATTTAGTAGAAATTGCTGTTGAAAAGGGAAAAAGTCAAAATAAAAAATTGAAACTTGGAATTTGTGGAGAACATGGTGGTGACCCTAAAAGTATTGAATTTTGCTCTAGAGTAGGTCTTAATTATGTTTCTTGCTCACCATACAGAGTCCCTATTGCAAGACTAGCTGCTGCTCAGGCAGAACTTAAAAAATAAAATTTTTTTAAGGGGCGTTCTGTTACCCGGTGCCCCGGACCGTGCTTCTATAATTAACCTAAGTTAATTATGCAGCAAGTGCGTAACTTTCGTTAGCAATTATAAATTAGCCCGTCACGGTGGAACAATCCCGAACAAAAGAATAGCCTTTAGTCACCCGTCGAATCTAGTTCACCCCCATAAGTTGTAATGGTGGAGGTGGTGGGTACTGCCCCCACGTCCGCAATGGTTATTACGAAATTCGTTTATCGTCATAGTTGGAAAACCAACATTATTAATATAAAAGCATTTAGAAGAGATTCAATAAAAATCATGAAATTAACCAGCGAACAATCACAAGAGATTAAAGAACAACAGTCTCAACAGAATCAAACAAAGAGAGTTACTGCTCCAGCATTAGAAAATATTCTATACGAAGCAATGCCAGCATTAGACCATGGTTTTGTTAGAGTTGTTGATTATATGGGTGATGACACATCAATTGTTCAATCTGCGAGAGTTTCTTATGGTAAAGGAACTAAAAAAGTTTCAACAGACGCAGGTCTAATTAAATATTTGATGAGGCATTGGCATAGTACGCCATTTGAAATGTGTGAAATTAAATATCACGTTAAGCTTCCAATTTTTATTGCCAGACAATGGATTAGACATAGAACGGCAAATGTAAATGAATACTCAGCAAGATATTCTATTTTAGATAAAGAATTTTATTTACCAAGTGCAGAAAATCTAGCAGCTCAATCATCAAGTAACAGACAAGGAAGAGGCGATGTTTTAGAAGGTGAACAAGCTAGAGAAGTTTTAGAACTTTTAAAAAATGACTCAGAGAGAACATATGATAATTATGAAACTATGTTGAATGAAAGATTTGATGGTTCAACAATTGATGAAAATAAAAAAGGTCTAGCAAGAGAGTTAGCTAGAATGAATTTAACTTTAAATACTTATACACAGTGGTATTGGAAAACTGATTTATTAAATTTGATGAATTTTTTAAGATTAAGAGCAGACAGTCATGCACAATACGAAATACGAGTTTATGCAGACATAATGTTGGATACAGTTAAAAAATGGGTTCCAATTACTTATGATGCATTTATGGATTATAGAGTTGGTGGGACAGAAGTTTCTGCAAAAGGAAAAGTAATTATTCAAAAACTTATTAAAGGTGAAAATGTTGACGTTGATAGTTCTGGTTTATCTAAAAGGGAGTGGAACGAATTAATGATTGTTTTTGATCTTAAAGATAAGTTGATTTAATCTTTTTAGCAAAATCTAAATATATTTTTGAAATTTCGTGATCAGGATTAGCTTCAACAATAGGCTTTCCTTCATCTCCACATTTTCCAACTTCTGGATTAATTGGTATTTCTCCTAAAAATTCTTTTTGAAATTCTTCTGCAGTTTTTTTAACACTACCTTCACCAAAAATTTTGTATTTTTTACCATCATCTCCAGTAAAAAAACTCATATTATCAACTAAGCCTAAAATTTTAACTCCAAGCTTATCAAACATCTTAATTCCTCTTTTAACATCTAATAACGCCACTTCTTGAGGAGTAGAGACTATAATTGCCCCATCCATTTTGATCTCTTGTGAAAAAGTTAACTGTGTATCTCCAGTTCCAGGAGGCATATCAACAATTATAAAATCTAAATCTTTCCAACTAACTTTTTGAGTAAAAGTTTTAATCGCACTTGTAACCATAGGGCCACGCCAAATCATGGGGGTTTGTTGGTCTGCTAAAAAACCAATGGACATACATTGAATGTCATACTTTGTAATTGGCTCTAATTTTTGACCATCACTTTTTGGTTTTTCATTAATATCAAACATTTTTGGAACTGAAGGACCATAGATATCTGCATCTAGTAAACCAACTTTGCATCCAAGTTGTTTTAAAGCTAAAGCAAGATTAGTTGCAAAGGTAGATTTTCCAACACCACCTTTTGCACTTGAAATTGCTATTGTAAATTTTGTTCCCAAAATAGCATTCTTAGTGAATTTCTTAGGTTCTAACTTCTTTTTCATTGCGTCACTTAGTTCTGGCTTTTTATCTGTCATAAATTTATCATTACTTGTTTTTTGCTATAAAGACACTATATACTTTGTCAGATGTCAGATGATTTCAAAGGAAGAGGTGGAAGTCCATGGGGTTCAGCTCCAGGAGGAGGAAACGGTTCGGGGAAAGGACCAACGCCACCAGACATAGATGCTATTATTAGAGATATTCAAAATAAGATTAATAAATTTTTACCCGGTGGAAGTAAATCAGGTGGAAAACCAATTGGTTTAATCTTAATTATTTTACTTTTTATTTGGCTTGCAAGTGGACTTTATAGAGTGGGACCGGATGAACAAGGCGTCGTCCTTAGATTTGGTAAGTTTATAAAAACTACTCAACCAGGATTACATTATCATATTCCAGTTCCAGTAGAGACAGTTGAAACTCCCAAAGTTACAAAAGTGAATAGAATTGATATTGGATTTAGATCAGAAAGAGATAGTGGTTTTTCTACAGGTGGAGGTGTGGCTGATGTTCCTCAAGAAAGTTTAATGTTAACTGGTGATGAAAATATTGTGAACATAGACTTTTCAGTATTTTGGGTAATTAAAGATGCTGGTAAATTCTTATTTGAAATTCAAGATCCTGAAGGAACTGTAAAAGCTGCAGCAGAAACAGCAATGAGAGAAGTAATTGCTAAAAGTGATATTCAGCCAATTTTAACTGAGGGAAGAGCTAAAATTGAAGTTGAAACACAAGAAATTATTCAATCAATTTTAGATGAGTATCAAAGTGGTATTCAAGTTACACAAGTACAAACTCAAAAAGCTGATCCACCAGATCAAGTAATTGATGCATTTAGAGACGTTCAAGCTGCAAGAGCTGATATGGAAAGATCTAAAAATGAAGCTGAAGCATATGCAAATGATGTAATTCCTAGAGCAAGAGGTGAAGCTGCAAAAATTATGCAAGCAGCTGAAGCATACAAACAAAAAGTAGTTGCAGCATCAGAAGGTGAAGCTAGCAGATTTATTTCAATTTATAATGAATACGCCAAGGCTAAAGAAGTTACTCAAGAAAGAATGTATCTTGAGACCATGGAAAAAGTACTAGCTGATATTGATAAAGTAATTATTGAAAAAGGTGTGGGTTCCGGTGTGGTGCCATATCTACCACTACCTGAATTAGGAAAAAAGAAAGCGAGTAATTAAATGAAAGCACAAAAAATTTTATTACCAATAATAGCTATAATTGGAGCTTTAGTTTTCTTTTCCGTATTTATTATTAAGGAAGTAAACCAAGCAATCGTTTTACAATTTGGTGATCCAAAAAGAATTATAGTTGAACCAGGTTTGAATTTTAAAATACCTTTTATTCAAAACGTAGTTTATTTAGATAAAAGAATATTAAATTTAGATACACCGCCAGCAGAAGTTATTGCATCAGATCAAAAAAGATTAATTGTTGATGCTTTCGCAAGATTTAAAATTATAGATCCTTTAAAGTTTTATATTTCAGTTGGAAATGAAAGAGTTGCAAGATCAAGATTAGCAACAATTATAAACTCAAGAATTAGAAATGTTTTAGGTCAACAAGAATTACAAACATTGTTATCTAAGGATAGATCTAAACAAATGTCTTTAATTCAAGAAGGGGTTAATACCGAAGCTCAAAAATTTGGAATTCAAATTGTAGATGTGAGAATTAAAAGAGCAGATCTTCCACAAGCAAATAGTGATGCGATTTATAGAAGAATGCAGACTGAGAGAGAAAGAGAAGCCAAAGAATTCAGAGCAAGAGGTGCTGAAATGGCGGTTACTATTACATCTACAGCTGACAAAGAAGTTTCAATAATTTTAGCAGATGCCAATAAAAACTCTGAGATCATGAAGGGTGAAGGTGATGGGCAAAGAAATGCTATCTTTGCAGATGCATTTGGACAAGACCCTGAATTTTTTGCATTTTATAGATCAATGAAAGCATATGAAACAGCTTTAATTGGTGGAGATACATCGTTAATATTATCTCCTGATAGTGAATTTTTTAAATTTTTTGGAAATATAAAACCCAAATCTCAATAATATATTAATTATGAAAGAATTGATCATAGCTTTTGGTCTTTTTCTTTTTATTGAGGGAATTTTGTATGCCATATTTCCATCAAAAATGAAAAGTATGTTAAAAAAGTTAGAACTTGTAAATGAAAGTCAGTTAAGGACAGGTGGACTGATATTTGCAATAGTAGGATTTATAATTATTTATTATATCAAAAAATAGTATGAACAGATTAAAATTTTTATTTTCAGTATTAATATTTACTTTTGGTTTTTCAATTCAATCAAATTCACAACTAGTACCAGTATCTTTTGCAGATCTTGCAGAAAGATTAATGCCATCAGTTGTTAATATTTCAACTACACAAACAGTTACTACAACTTCAAACCCATTCCCATTTCAATTTCCTCCCGGATCTCCTTTTGAAGACATGTTTAAAGAGTTTGGAACCCCTCAAGAAAGAAAATCATCTGCTCTAGGATCAGGATTTATTATCGACGAAAAAGGTATAGTTGTCACAAATAATCACGTTATTCAAGACGCAGAAGATATTGTTGTAATAGTTAATGGTGATCAAGAATATAAAGCTAAAGTTGTTGGGGCTGATCCTTTATCAGATATTGCAGTTTTACAATTAGAAACTAAAGATAAATTTACGCCAGTTGACTTTGGAGATTCTGATAAAGCAAGAATTGGTGATTGGGTTATAGCTATTGGAAATCCATTTGGTCTTGGCGGAACCGTCACATCTGGAATTATCTCAGCAAGAAATCGATCAATTGGTTTATCAAGATATGAAGATTATATACAAACTGATGCTTCAATTAATTCAGGAAACTCAGGAGGACCTTTGTTTGATATGAATGGTGATGTAATCGGAATTAATACAGCAATTTTAGGTAGGAGTGGTTCGGTAGGCATAGGTTTTTCAATACCATCAAATAGTGCAAAAATTGTAATTGATCAACTATTAGAATTTGGTGAAACAAAAAGAGGTTGGCTTGGAGTTAGGATCCAAGATGTCTCGCAAGAAATAGCAGATGTTGAAAAATTAGACGAACCTAGAGGAGCTTTAGTTGCAAGTGTCGCCGAAAATAGTCCATCAGATAAAGCCGGCATTAAAGCAGGTGATATTATCTTAGAATTTAATGGAGTTAAAATTAATCAAATGAAAGAATTACCAGCAATTGTTGCTAAAACAAAAGTTGGTAAAGAAGTTAAAGTTAAAGTTTGGAGAAATCAAAAAGAGATAACAAAAAGCGTTCTTCTAGGAAGATTAGAAACTTCTGAAGATTTTAAAGTAAGTGAAAAAAAAGAACCAGCCAAAAAACAAACTTCAGAAATTGAAAGCTTAAAAATTACTGTAAGGTTGTTAAATAATGAAGATATTAAAACTCGAAAATTACCAAATCAAATTAAAGGTCTGGTGGTAACAAAAATTGAAAATGATAGTCCTTTAAAAAACACGACTTTAGCTATTAATGATGTGATTACCGAAGCTCAAAAGAAAAAAATAAGATCAGTCAATGATTTAAGAAAAGTTGCACAGAAAGTAATAAACTCTAATCAAAAGACGATTTTATTAGCAATATACAATAATCAAAATCAAAGAAGATATCTTGGTGTTAAGTTAAAATAACCATGGATTTAAAGTCCAAGATTATTTTAATCTCAGGACCCACTGCATCAGGAAAATCTAACTTTGCAATTAAACTTGCCAAGAAAATTGACGGTGAAATAGTTAATGCAGATAGCATGCAAGTTTATAAAGAATTAAAAATATTATCAGCACGACCTGATCCTAAAGATTATCAAAAAATAAAACATCACCTTTATGGTTTTCATAATGTTAAAAAAAGTTTTTCAACAGGTGATTGGATAAAACTTGCAGTTAAAAAGATTAACGAATTAAAACAAAGAAAAAAAATACCCATTTTTGTAGGTGGAACTGGCTTATATTTCAAAGCTTTAATTGATGGCTTGGTTAATATTCCTAATATTCAAGTTCGATCTAGAAATGAAATAAGAGTTTTACAAGAAACCCTGGGTCAAAAAAAATTTTATCAAAAACTCTTAAAGCTTGATTCAAAGTCAAAAAATAAGATTAATCCTACAGATGTTCAGAGATCAATTAGAGCTTATGAAGTAAAACTATTTACTAAAAAATCTCTCCATGATTGGTTTAAAAATACCAAGCCTTTCTTTGAAGAGGATGAATTTTATAAAATATATATTGATTACCCACGTAAAGATTTAATCAAGCAGATTGAGAAAAGAACAGAAAAAATGATTAAAATGGGTGCAATTAAAGAAGTTAAAAGATTTATTAAGCTTAAGATCAAAAAAAATAATAGCGTCAATAAGGCCATTGGCATTAATGAAATCAAAGAATTTCTTAATCAAGAAAAGGAATTAAGAGATATCAAGGAAAAAATATCAATAAAGACTAGGCAATATGCAAAAAGACAAAGTACATGGGCAAGGGGCAACATGATAAGTTGGTTAAAACTTGAGCCACAAGAGATAAATAAGTTTTTAAAAAAAATTAAATAATTCATTCTAAAACTTGACCAATGAGTGCAACTTCAGCTAGATTGCAAAATGCCAAAATTATATACAGGAGCTGAAATTGTATTTAAATGTCTTGAAGATCAAAAGGTAGAGCATATTTTTGGATACCCAGGTGGAGCAGTACTTCCCATATATGACGAGCTTAAAAATCATTCATCGATAAAACATATTTTAGTAAGACATGAACAAGGTGCTGGTCATGCTGCAGAAGGTTATGCAAGATCATCTGGAAAACCTGGTGTTGTTTTAGTAACCTCAGGTCCGGGTGCAACTAATGTTGTAACTGCTTTAACGGATGCTTATATGGATTCTGTTCCTTTAGTTTGTATTTCAGGTCAAGTTCCAACTCATTTAATTGGAACCGATGCATTTCAAGAATGTGATACTACTGGAATTACTAGACCATGTACCAAACACAACTGGTTGGTAAAAGATATTAATGATTTACCAAGAATTATGCACGAGGCTTTTGAAGTTGCAACTACAGGAAGACCAGGACCGGTACTAGTTGATATTCCAAAAGATATTCAATTTGCAAAAGCAAAATATATTTATCCAAAAAAAGAAAAAAAAATTGAGATAAAAAATAAAAATAAATTTAGACAAAAAGAAATTGATCAATTAATTGAATTAATGAACAAAGCTTCAAAGCCAATATTTTATACTGGTGGTGGAGTAGTTAATTCAGGACCAAAAGCAAGTGAGCTTTTAAGAGAACTTGTTGATTTAACTGGATTTCCAATTACCTCAACTCTTCAAGGACTAGGTTCTTATCCTGGAGACGATAATCAATTTTTAGGAATGCTCGGAATGCATGGAACTTATGAAGCAAACAATGCAATGCATGATTGTGATTTGTTAATAAATATTGGTGCTAGATTTGATGATCGTATTACAGGAAAGATTGATGAATTTTCTCCAAAATCAAAAAAAGTTCATATTGATATTGATCCCTCATCAATTAATAAAATTATAAAAGTAGATTTAGCAATTGTTGGTGATGTAGCTGATGTAATTAAATCGACTACCAAAACATTAAAAAAGAAAAATCTTAATTTGCAAAAATCTAACAAGCAAAAAATTTCAAAGTGGTGGCAACAAATTCAAAAGTGGAGAACCAAAGAATCTTTAAATTTTATTAATAGTGATAAAATCATTAAGCCTCAACATGCTGTTCAAAGACTTTATGAACTAACTAAAAATCAAGATACATTTATAACAACAGAAGTCGGCCAACATCAAATGTGGGCTGCTCAACATTATAAGTTTAATAAACCAAATAGATGGATGACATCTGGAGGACTTGGTACAATGGGTTATGGATTACCTGCAGCAGTAGGGGTTCAAGTAGCGCACCCAAAAAAATTAGTTATTGATGTTGCCGGTGAAGCTTCAATATTGATGACAATGCAAGAAATTTCAACTGCAATTCAATACAACTTACCTATTAAAATCTTTATTTTAAACAACCAATACATGGGTATGGTCAGACAGTGGCAGGAATTACTTCACGAGAAAAATTATTCAGAGAGTTATTCAGAAGCTTTGCCTGATTTTGTGAAATTAGCTGAAGCTTATGGGTGTGTTGGAATAAGAGCTGAAACTCCAGATGAACTGGATGAAAAAATTCAAGAAATGATTGATGTTGATAAACCAGTAATCTTTGACTGTCATGTGGATCAAGCTGAAAACTGTTTTCCAATGATCCCATCAGGAAAACCGCATAATCAAATGTTGTTGGGTCCAAAAGACCAAGAGGAAAACAAAATTACAGGTAAAGGAAAAGCGTTAGTATAAATGGTAAAATCTAAATCAGCATATAGCGTTCCAAGCAAACTTGGTAAATTAGATACTCACATCATTGTTGTCTGGGTAGATAATGAAGCAAGTGTATTATCTCGTGTTGTTGGTCTTTTTTCTGGAAGAGGATATAATATCGAGTCTCTTGCAGTTGCTGAAGTTGATCAAAAAAAAAATCTTTCAAGAATAACAATTGTGACAACCGGAACTCCTCAGGTGATTGAACAGATAGTTTTACAACTTAAAAAATTAGTCCCAGTTCATAAAGTTGGCAATTTTAAGAGAGAAGATAAAAATGTAATTTTTAAAGAAATGGCATTATTTAAAATTGTTGGAAACCCAATAAAAATAAATAAAGCTTTAAATGCTTGTAAAAAATATAATCCAGTTATATTAGATCAAACTAATAAATCAGCAGTAATTCAAATAACAGCTTTAAGAAGAGAAATAGATAAAATGGCAAAAAATTTAAAATCGCTTGGTCTTATCAGTGCCTCAAGAACAGGAGCGGTAGCAATGACTAGAGGTGCAGAAGTTTTTAATTAATTATAAAGGAGAGATAGAAAATGAAAATGTTTTATGAAAAAGATGCAGATGTAAATTTAATCAAAAGCAAAAAAGTTGCTATTTTTGGTTATGGAAGTCAAGGCCATGCACACGCTTTAAACTTAAAAGATAGTGGTGTTACAGAAATTGTTGTAGCTCTTAGAGAAGGATCTTCAAGTGCTGCTAAAGCTGAGTCTAAAGGTTTAAAAGTAATGAATTTATCAGATGCAGCAGCTTGGGCAGATGTTGTGATGATCTTAACTCCTGATGAATTACAAGCTGAAATTTATAAAAATCATATTGAGCAAAGAGTAAAAGAAGGAACAAGTATCGCTTTTGCTCACGGATTAAATGTTCACTACGACCTGATTAAAGCAAGAAAAGATTTAGATGTGTTCATGGTCGCTCCAAAAGGACCTGGTCATTTAGTTAGAAGTGAATATGAAAAAGGTGGTGGAGTTCCATGTTTATTTGCAGTTCATCAAAATGGCTCAGGTAAAGCGAGAGATCTTGCTTTATCTTATGCATCAGCAGTTGGCGGTGGAAGATCTGGAATTATTGAAACTACATTTAAAGATGAAGTTGAAACAGATTTATTTGGTGAACAAACTGTATTGTGTGGTGGTTTAGTTGAGTTAATTAAAAATGGTTATGAAACTTTAACAGAAGCAGGTTATGAGCCTGAGATGGCATATTTTGAAACTGTTCATGAAGTTAAATTAATTGTTGATTTAATTTATGAAGGTGGAATTGCAAACATGAACTATTCTATTTCTAATACTGCAGAACATGGAGAATATGTTTCTGGACCTAGAATAATAAATAAAGAAGACACTAAAAAAAGAATGAAAGAAGTATTGACCGATATTCAATCTGGAAAATTTACTAAAGAGTGGATGGAAGAATGTAAAAACGGTCAAAAAAACTTTCTTGCTACTAGAGCAAAATTAGCTGAACACCCTGTGGAGAAAGTTGGTGCTGAACTTAGAGCAATGATGCCATGGATTGCTAAGAAAAAATTAGTAGATAGCGATAAAAGCTAATTTTCTATTAGAAAATTTTATCTATAATAATTTAGTTATTTCACTTATACTTTTTAAATAAATTAAAAATAGAGGTGAATAATGAAAATTAAGAATTTAATAAGAGCACTACTATCTATAGTTCTAGTATTTGGATTTTCTTCTGCAATGGCCAAAACTATCAAATGGTCAATGCAAGGAGATAGTCTTACACTAGACCCACACGCACAAAACGAAGGACCAACTACTCAAGTATCTCGACAAATATATGAAGCTTTAGTTGAAAGAGCTGTTGATATGAAAATTGGTCCTGCGCTAGCTAAGAGCTGGAAAACTACTGATCCAAACACATGGATTTTTACCTTAAGAGAAGATGTTAAATTTTCTGATGGTTCTAAAATGACATCTAATGATGTTGTCTTTAGTGTTTTAAGAGCCAAACAAAGAACGTCTGATTTTAAAGAGTATATAAGCACAATTTCAGGAGTTGAAGCTGTTGGTGATTATTCGGTAAAGATTACAACAAGTAAACCAAACCCAATTCTTTTAAATCAATTATCTAACATTTTCATAATGTCAAAAAAATGGTCTGAAGAAAACTTTGCAATGTCTCCTCAAAATTGGGATGCAGGACAAGAAACTTTTTCAGCAACTAATGCTTTAGGAACAGGACCTTTTAAAATTACATTAAGAGAACCTAATACTAAAACAGTGTTTAAAAAAAATAAACATTGGTGGGGTGAAATGGAGGATAAAAAAGTAACTCAAATTGAATTACTTCCTATTAAAAATGCAGCAACTAGAGTTGCAGCGTTATTATCTGGCGAAATTGACTTAGTAACAGATGCTCCAGTTCAAGATTTAGCTCGAATAGGATCTTCTTCTTCACATAAAGTTGAAAGTACCGCACAAATGCGTACAATTTTCTTAGGTATGGATCAAGCAGCTGACCAGTTAAGAACTGGTAATACAGGTGATAATCCATTTAAGAAAAAAGAGGTAAGACAAGCTCTTTATCAAGCAATTGATATTGAAGCGATCAAGAAAAAAGTTATGAGAGGTTTAAGTGAACCTGCTGGAATTATAACTTTCCCAGGTGTAAATGGTTACACAGAAGCACTTGATAAAAGATTGCCTTATGACGTTGATGCAGCAAAAAAACTTTTAGCAGACGCAGGTTACCCTAATGGTTTTGATGTTGAATTAAGATGTCCAAATGACAGATATGTAAATGACGAAGCAATTTGTACAGCTGTTGTTGGTATGTTTGGAAAAATTGGTGTTAACGTAAATTTATTTTCTCAAACTAAGAGCAAACACTTTAAAGAGCTTAAAGATGATCAAGGTGATTTTTATATGCTTGGTTGGGGTGTTCCTACTCTAGATAGTCATTATGTTTTTCATTATTTATATGAAAGTGGTGCTAGCTGGAATAAAGTTAACTTTAGTAACTCAGAAGTAGATGCTGCAATTAGAGTTATGGAAGGCGAAGTTGATTTAGATAAAAGAAATGCTGCAATAGCAAATGCTTGGAAAATTGTAAAAGATGATATTTCTTATCTTCCATTACACCACCAAGTAATTTCTTGGGCAGCAAAAAGTAATGTTAATGTACCAATCAGACCAAATAACGAACCGTTATTTAAGGCTGCTAGCTTTAACTAAATAATATTTTACTAGCCCTTTATAATTATAAGGGGCTAGTATCAAAATAATAATATCTTCTAAAATTGATAAAATATTTCTTTAAACGATTGTTTCAGTCTGCTTTGGTAATGTTAGTCGTTGCCTTTGTATCTTTTTCCTTATTTAATTTTGTAGGAGATCCCATCAATAATATGGTTGGTGAAGAGACTTCTGATGAAGAAAGGTCTGAACTTAGAGAAACATTAGGATTAATGGATCCTATACATATCCAATTTTCCAGATTTGTAGTTAATGCTTCTAAAGGTGAATTTGGTATTTCGTATCAGTTAAGAAGACCTGTATCTGAATTAATAAATGAAAGATTACCTGCAACCATTGAGCTTGTCGTAATATCAGCTTTAATTGCTTTAATCAGTGGAACTTTATTAGGAGTTTACACTGGAATTAACAGAAAAAGTTTTGTAAGTGATATAATTTTAGCAGTCTCCTTGCTCGGTGTATCGCTTCCAACTTTTGTGATTGGAATATTATTTATCTATTTATTTGCAGTTATATTAGGAGTATTGCCATCTTTTGGAAGAGGTGAGGTAGTTGATTTAGGATTTTGGACCACTGGTTTTCTTTCAATTTCAGGATGGAAAGCAATTATTCTTCCATCAGTTACACTTAGTTTGTTTCAAATGACTTATATTATTAGACTTGTGCGAGCAGAAATGATGGAAATTTTACAGACAGATTACATCAAATTTGCAAGAGCAAGAGGCATTAGTGAGGATAGCATAAAATATAAACATGCATTAAAAAATGGGTTAATTCCAGTAATTACAATCGCTGGAATAAATATTGGAACATTAATCGCTTTTTCAATAATTACTGAAACAGTTTTTCAGTGGCCAGGTATGGGATTTTTGTTCATTCAAGCAGTTCAATTTGTTGATATCCCAATAATGTCTGCTTATTTAGTGTTTATCGCTTTTGTTTTTGTGATGATAAATTTTATTGTTGATATTTTGTATTATTTTATAGATCCAAGAATTCGAGTGAAGGGAGACAGTGTTAGTGGATAATAATACTCTCACAACGTGGTCAAGAATTAAAGATAGTGATATTTATTTTAGTTTTAAAAAATCTCCAACAGCCATAATCTCTTCATCAATTTTATTAATAATTTTCTTTTGTTCTTTTTTTGTTGAATTAATAACTCCTTATAATCCATTTGACCCTTCTTCATTATCATTAATGGAAGCATTTACCCCACCATCTTGGACGGAAGATGGTTTGTCTAAATTTATTTTAGGTACAGATGGCCAAGGAAGAGATATGCTATCAACAATTTTATATGGATCACGAATTTCATTAATAGTAGGTTTTTCTGCAATTATATTTAGTTTAATATTAGGTGTTAGTCTTGGATTAACAGCTGGATATTTTGGAGGCAAATATGAAATGTTTGTTATGAGATTAACTGATGTTCAATTAACTGTCCCTAGTATTTTAATGGCTTTATTGGTTGATGGTATTGCGAGAGGATTAATTTCAAGAGAGATGCACGATGAAATGGCAATTTATGTTTTAATATTTGCAATTGGAATTTCAGAGTGGCCACAATTTGCAAGAGTATCAAGGGCAGCAACTTTAGTTGAAAAAAATAAAGATTATGTTTCAGCATCTACAATAATTGGAGTTTCAAACTTAGTTATTATGTTTAAACATATTTTGCCAAATATTTTAAGACCAATATTAGTAATTGGAACTATTGGTCTTGCACTTGCAATTATTGCAGAATCTACATTAAGTTTTTTAGGCGTTGGTGTACCACCAACAACTCCATCACTTGGAACATTGATTAGATTAGGAAATGATTTTTTGTTTTCAGGTGAATGGTGGATTACTTTTTTTCCAGCAATATTTTTAGTGATACTAGCTTTCTCAATTAATTTATTGGGGGATTGGATGCGTGATACGTTAAACCCAAGGTTAAGTAAATGAGTTTTTTAAAAATTAAAAATCTAAGCGTTGATTATAAAATGAGAAAAGAAACGGTTTACGCTGCAAAAAATGTAAATATTGAAGTAAATAAAGGAGAAATATTGGGCTTAGTTGGAGAATCTGGATCAGGAAAAAGTACAGTTGGAAATGCAATTATCAATTTAATTGATGAGCCCGGTAAAGTTTCAAGCGGTTCTGTTTTATTGGGTGACCTTGATATCCATGAAGACCCTAAAAATATTGTTAAATACAGAGGAAAAAAAGTTGGATTAATATTTCAAGATCCACAAACATCTCTTAATCCAATACTTACAATTGGTGAACAATTAATAGAAACTATTCAAACTCATCTTGAATTAACTAAAGAAGAATCAAAACAAAGATCAATAAATTTGTTAAATGAAGTAGGAATAAAAGATGCTGCAAAAAGATTTGATGATTACCCTCATCAGTTTTCAGGTGGAATGAGGCAAAGGGTGGTTATATCCCTTGCTTTATGTTGTGAGCCTGAATTATTAATAGCAGATGAACCTACAACAGCATTAGATGTATCTATTCAGTCACAAATTTTAGATTTAATTAAAAAATTAACTAAAGAGAGAAATTTAGCAGTAATTTTAATTACTCATGATATGGGCGTTATAGCTGAAACAGTTGATAGAGTGGCTGTGATGAAAAATGGAAATGTAGTTGAAATTGGTATTACTAAAGAAATATTAACTAATCCAAAAGAAACTTATACTAAAAGTTTGGTTAGTTCTGTGCCACCAACAAATAAAAAGATATCCAGATTTAAAATTATTGAAAAAGAAAATAATGGTAAAAAAAATGATAATTTAAAAATATTAAATAGATGGACTAAAAAAGAAATTATAAAGCAAGATTTAGTACAAGTTAAAGATTTAAGTAAAAGTTTTGATGATAATTTTTTTACTGAAAACTCTAAAAATTCAATAATGGCAGTGAATAAAGTTTCTTTTAAAATAAAAGAAGGTGAGTCATTTGGACTAGTGGGAGAGAGTGGTAGTGGTAAATCAACTATAGCAAAAATGATTGTCAATTTATTTAAACCATCAGCTGGTAATATTTTTTTTGACAATGTCTGTATAACAAAAATTAAACAAAATTCTGAAATGATGAAATTTAGAAAACAAATTCAAATGATATTTCAAGACCCTTATTCATCATTAAATGGAAGACTAAAAGTAAGAGATATAGTTTCTGAACCTATAAAACTTCACAATCCTTCTATAAGTAATAAAGATTTAAATGCTTATGTTTCAGATTTATTAGAGTCAGTTGAACTTATTCAAAAATCAGCAGATCGATATCCCCATGAGTTTTCCGGTGGCCAGAGACAAAGAATATCAATTGCAAGAGCATTAGCAACACAACCTAGGCTTTTAGTTTGTGATGAACCAACTTCAGCTCTAGATGTAAGTATTCAAGCTCAAATATTAAATTTACTAAAAGATCTCCAAGAACAACTTAATTTAACCATCTTATTTATCAGCCATGATTTACCTGTTGTAAGACAAATGTGTGATAGAATCGGAGTATTGAAAGACGGACAACTGTGTGAAATTTCAAATACAGAAGATTTATTTTTAAAACCTAAGCATCATTACACAAAAGAGCTTTTACATTTGATGCCTAAAATTGAGTCTATTTATAACTAATTTTAGATAGCTTAAAATGATGGAATAATAACAAAAATTTTACTAATTATTTTGCAATCTCTCTTATAGATTGTATTATAAGTTTTCAAAAAAAATTAAGTTATGAGCGATAAGGATAAAGTATTTATATTCGATACTACGATGCGTGATGGTGAGCAGTCACCAGGAGCGTCTATGAGTTTGGAAGAAAAAATTCAAATAGCAAGAGTATTTGATGAATTAGGTATCGATATTATTGAGGCCGGTTTTCCAATTGCATCACCCGGAGATTTTGAGGCAGTTTTAGAAGTTAGTAAAATTTTAAAAAATTCTATACCAGCAGGTCTTTCAAGACATTCCGTTAAAGATATTGATAGAGCATATGAAGCGTTAAAACATGCTCCAAGATTTAGAATACATACATTTATTTCAACAAGTCCTTTGCATATGAAGCATAAACTTAATATGTCACCTGAAGATGTATACGAGTCAATCGGAAAACATGTTAGCTATGCTAGAAAATTTACAGATGATGTTGAGTGGTCATGTGAGGATGGAACAAGAACTGATATGGATTATATGTGCAAAACAGTTGAGCTTGCAATTAAAAGTGGAGCAACTACAATAAATATTCCAGATACGGTGGGTTACACAATTCCTTCAGAGTTTACTACAATTATTGAAACTTTATTAAATAAAGTTCCTAACATTGATAAAGCAATTTTATCTACTCATTGCCATAATGATTTAGGTTTGGCAGTTGCAAATTCTTTAGCTGGAGTTCAAGCAGGTGCTAGACAAATTGAATGTACGATTAATGGTTTGGGAGAAAGAGCTGGAAATGCTGCGTTAGAAGAAGTGGTAATGGCGATTAAGACAAGACCTGATTTAATGCCTTATGATACAGGAATTAATACAACACTTTTAAGTAAAGCATCAAAGATTGTATCTAACGCCACTGGATTTCCAGTGCAGTATAATAAAGCAATTGTAGGCAAAAATGCTTTTGCTCATGAAGCAGGAATTCATCAAGATGGAATGTTAAAAAATAGAGAAACATATGAAATTATGACACCAGAGAGTGTAGGAGTTAAACAAACCTCTTTGGTTATGGGTAAGCATTCTGGAAGACATGCTTTTAAAGATAAAATGAATAGCTTAGGTTATCCCAATCTTACAGATGATGTAGTCAGCAATGCTTTTGCAAAATTCAAAGTTTTAGCTGATAAGAAAAAACACGTTTATGATGAAGATATTATAGCTTTAGTTGACGATAGTTTAATTATTGATAATAAAATTAACACAATTAATTTAAAATCCTTAAAAGTTTTTGCAGGAACGGGTGAACCACAAAAAGCAGAGATGACATTAGATGTTTATGGAGATGTAAAAGAAGCCTCAGAAACAGGTGATGGACCTGTTGATGCAATATTTAAATGTATCAAAACACTTTATCCTCATGATGTAAATTTACAACTTTACCAAGTTCATGCTGTTACTGAGGGAACAGATGCTCAGGCTACAGTAAGTGTTAAAATTGAGGAAAAAGGAAAAACCACAGTTGGTCAAGCAGCTGACACCGATACATTAGTTGCATCAGCGAATGCTTACATAAATGCACTAAATAAGATGATTATTAAACGAGATAAAACAGCTCCAATGGAGCAAGAAAATCAAAAGATGAGAGGGATATAATGGGACTATTTGATAAAATTAAAAAAATTTGGAGCCAAGATATGGCAATTGATCTTGGAACAGCAAACACATTAGTTGTTTTAAAAGGTCAGGGTGTTGTTTTAAATGAACCATCAGTTGTTGCAATTGTTGATCAGGGTGGGAAAAAAAATGTTTTAGCAGTTGGTGATGAAGCAAAAACAATGCTTGGCAGAACTCCAGGAAATATAAGTGCTATTAGACCTCTAAGAGATGGTGTGATTGCAGATTTTATAGTGACTGAGGAGATGATTAAACACTTTATTAGAAAAGTTCATAAAGGAAGTACATTTGCAAATCCAAGAATTTTGATTTGCGTACCAACAGGGTCAACACCAGTTGAGAGAAAAGCTATTCAAGATAGCGCATTAGCTGCTGGTGCAAGAAGAGTTCAATTAATTGAAGAGCCCATAGCTGCTGCTATTGGAGCAGGATTACCAATTTCAGAAGCAACAGGATCGATGATTATTGATATTGGTGGTGGTACAAGTGAGATTGCTGTGATGTCTTTAGGTGGATTAGTTTATTCAAAATCTCTAAGAGTTGCAGGTGATGCAATGGACGAAGCAATTGTAAGTTATATGCGAAAAGAATATAATCTTTTAATTGGAGACAGTACTGCAGAAAAAATAAAAAAAGAAATGGGTACAGCTTTAGCGACAGGTAAAAATACGTATCCTGTCAAAGGTAGAGATTTAAGATCAGGTACACCTAAAGAAGTAAATATTACAGAGGAAGATACTGCAGAAGCATTAAATGACATCATGAAAGAGATGATAAGTGCAATTAAACAAGCGTTAGAAAACACCCCTCCAGAGTTATCAGCTGATTTAGTTGATATGGGATTAACTTTAACTGGGGGTGGAGCCTTGTTAAAAAATATTGATAAAAGATTTTCAAAAGAAACAGGATTACCAGTTCATGTTGCAGATGACCCACTTTCTTGTGTTGCTATTGGTACTGGAAAAGCATTAGATCAAGATGAAACATTCTCTTCCATGTTATCTGAATATTAAGATCAATGGCATCAAGCAGAGATGATTTTGTAATTGCAATTAGATCTGCTTTTTTAAAAAAAAGTTATCAACAGAAATTCTCATTATTATCTCTAATTTTTTTATCAGTTATGATAATAATATTAGGGAGTTTTAATTTTAAACCTATTCAATATGTTAAAATTGGTATAAATGAAATTGTTTATCGTTCATCATTTATTATTTCAATTCCAGAAAATTATTTTAAAAATTTAAGTATTAAACTAGAAGAGCATCTAAACCTTTATAATCAATTTAAAAAAAATCAAACTGAATTAAAAAATTTAAAAGAAAAAAAATTAAACAATGATTTTTTAATTTTAGAGAATAAAAAATTAAGAGAGCTAATTAATGAAAAACTTCAGTCAGAAGATTTGTATGCAAAAGTCTTAGTTGATAAAGATAGTCCTTATCTAAAATCAATTATTTTAAACAAAGGCTCAAAAGATAATGTCAAAATTGGTATGGCAGTAGTAGATAATAGTTATTTAGTAGGTAAAATAATTGAGGTAAATTACACTAATTCAAGAGCATTATTACTATCTGATTTAAATAGCAAAATTCCAGTTTTATTAGAACCGATAGATATTCACGCTGTGGTATCTGGCACAGGTAAAAATCATGGAGTAATTGAGTATACAAAAGATGATTATGATCAAAAAATAAAAGACAAAGAAATTATTGTTTATACCTCTGGTTATGGTGGTTTATTTAAATCTGGTTTACCTGTAGGTAAAATAATCAATGACAATAAAACAAATGAAAATATTATAAGCTTCTTTTCTGATTTTAGACAACTAGATTATGTAAAAATTGTCTCTTATGACATTGGAAGTGGGAATTAATGTCATCACTTAATAAAAATACTCTTATAAAATCGCTATTATTCTATCTACCTATATTTTTTTTATTTGCATCTGTATTAAATGAAATTGACTTAAATTATTTAGGAATTGAATATTTTTCATTTAACTTTGCTTATACTTTAATATTTTATTGGACATTAAAAAATCCAAGATATTTAAATTATGGTTCAATATTTTTAGCAGGTTTAGTAAACGATGTAGTAGTTGGTCTACCAATGGGCATTAGTAGTTTTTGTTATCTATTAATTTGTGCCGTCACAGCGTATTTGAGAAATATAACAATTACACCAAATTTTATAAATGATTGGATATCATTATTATTTACAATTTTATTAATTAATTCTATTCAGGTCGTAAGTTTAGATTTTATATTTTCAATCGAAGTTAATTATCTGCGATATCTAATTAATTCTGGGTTCACTTTTATTTTTTACCCGATATTTTTATTTTTATTTAACATCTTAGAAAAAAAAATCAAAATGCAGAAAAATGATTAAAGGAAATTTTACAATAAGAAAATCAGAGGTCATAAACCGACGTATGTTTATTATTGGCACTGCAAAATTAATTATTTTTGGTGGATTAATTGCCCGATTATTTTCACTTCAAATAAATGATAATAAAAAATATTTAACTTTATCTGATAAAAATAGAATTAGAGAATGGAAACTACCTCCTACAAGAGGCAATATTACTGATTATTTTGGAAATATAATTGCAGGAAATCTAAAAGTATATCAACTACATATTATTCCTGAACAAGTTGAAAACTTAAATTATCTACTCTCAAGATTAAAAGTTATTTTAAATTTGAGTATCAAAAGAATTGAAAAGATTAAAAATAAAAGAAAAAAATTAAAACCATGGGAAAGTTTAATTGTTTCAGAAAATTTAAGTTGGGATCAATTTTCAAAAATTAATAATTATTTATATGAATTAGCAGGGGTCAAGCCTGTTATGACTATTTCTAGAGATTATCCGTTTAGTGATATTTATACTCATGTATTGGGATATGTTAGTCAACCTAATGAAGACGACATGTTAGCAAATGATATTATTAAAGAAAAATTTGTTCCAGGAATAAAAATTGGAAAGTTAGGATTAGAGAAATCTTTAGAAAATGATTTAATTGGTGTAAATGATATTCAAAGATATGAGGTTAACGCTTATGGTAAAAGAATTAACCAACTTGAATATCAAAAAGGCAAACAAGGCTTAAAAATAAGGATAACGCTTGATACAGAAGTTCAAAAGTTATCTGCTAAATTACTAGAAGGTAAAGCCGGATCAATAAGCGTAATGGATATTTATACAGGTGAGGTGATTGCTATGTATTCTTCTCCATCTTATAACCCAAATTCATTTTTATTTGGTATAAGTAAAGATGAGTGGCAATTAATTAGAAACAATCCATTAAAACCATTAATCAACAAAACCCTTTCTGGACTTTATTCTCCAGGATCAACTATTAAACCAATTGTTGCTTTGTCAGCTTTAGAAAATGGAATTATCGACACTAAATTTAAAGTCCAATGTAAAGGTAAAATAGAATTACATGGTCAAACATTTCACTGTTGGAAAGAAAAAGGACACGGATATGTTAGTTTAAATAATGCAATGAAACAATCTTGCGATACTTATTTTTATGAAGTTGCAAGAAAACTTGGTGTAGATCGATTAAAAATTACTGCTGATAAATTTGGTTTAGGAAAAAAAGTTCTTGGTGAATATTTTGAAAATGAAAAAGCAGGTCAGTTTCCAGATACTAAATGGAAAATAAATAACCTTGGTAAAGGTTGGGTTTTAGGTGAAACTTTAATCACTGGTATTGGGCAAGGATATACTCAAACGACTCCTATACAACTTTGTTTAATGACAGCGCAAATTGCAAATGGTGGATATAAAATTCAACCTAAAATTTTAACTGATGATAATGAATTAACATCCAAACAAGTTAAAAAAGCAATGCAGGATAGTAAAAAAAATAATTCTTATGAACCATTATATGATGATCAAAGAAATATTAGAATAGTTCAAGAAGCAATGTTTAGTTCTACTAATGAAATAATGGGAACTTCTTACAAATCAAGAATTGAGGATCCAAAATATCAGTTTGCAGGTAAAACTGGAACTGCTCAAGTAAAGCGTATTAGTAAAAGAGAACGTGAACTTGATCTTGAAACTTTTCAAATACCTTATGAAGAAAGAGATCATGCTTTATATGTTGCATATGGACCATACAGCAATCCAAGATATGCAGTAAGTATTATTGTTGAACATGGTGGCTCAGGTAGTTCAGCTGCAGCACCAATGGCTACTAAATTATTTAAACTAATAATTGATCGACATCAATATAGAAAAAAACTTCCAGATTATAAAGAATTTAGTATTTAGATGTATCAATATAGAAGATTAAATTCAGACCAAAGTTTTTTTCAAAAAATTAAAAATTTAGATTATATTTTACTACTTAGTATTCTTGTATTATCGATATTAAGTGTTTTTATAATGTATTCTACTGATGGAGGTGAATTTCTTTATCACACTAAAAGTCATTTAACTAAATTAGCCATTTTTTTTGTTATGATGCTAATGATTTCCTTTTTAAATATAAAATTTTGGCATTTCTGCTCTTATTTTTTATATGGGGCAATTATTCTATTACTTATTTGGGTTTCAATTTATGGATTAAAGATATCTGGGTCACAGCGATGGATTGATTTATACTTTTTTGTTTTACAACCATCTGAATTGATGAAAATAGGAATTATTCTGTGCCTTGCTAAATACTATCATCGTGTAAGTATTGAAAAAGTAAATTCATTTTTGAGTATTTCATTTGTGTTAACTATAATTTTAATTCCAATTATTTTGGTAATATCTCAACCAGATCTAGGAACATCTATATTAATTGCATTGAGTGGATTAATAATATTATGGATAGGAGGAGTTAAAATTAAGTATTTTTTTCTCTCTTTTGTAACTTTTTTAATATCACTACCTTTTATCATTTCAAATCTACAACCTTATCAAAAGCTAAGAATTTTAACTTTTTTAGATCCCGATAGAGATCCATTAGGAGCTGGATATCAAATTATTCAATCTAAAATTGCATTAGGTTCTGGAGGTTTTTCAGGCAAAGGTTTTTTAAAAGGAACACAAAGCTATCTAGATTTTCTTCCAGAAAAACATACTGATTTTATTTTTACTTTGTTTTCTGAAGAGTTTGGATTTATCGGTTCGGTTGGACTTTTGTTATTATATACAATTATTATTTTAAGAATTATACAAATAGGTGCTATCTCTAGAAGTAGCTTTGCAAGACTATTTTGTTTTGGTTTTGCTTTTGCTATTTTTATCTACATTACTGTTAATTTATCTATGGTATTAGGATTGCTGCCAATAGTTGGTTCACCACTTCCAATAATGTCTTATGGAGGTTCTTCAATGTTAGCGACAATGATTGGTTTTGGTATTGTAATGAGTGCTAAAGTTCACAATCAACAAACTATAGCTTAAAATAATTCCAATATTCATTGTGTATAATTTGTCACTTCTAAATAACCTAATTTAATCTATATAAATGTATCGTGAATAAAAATATTAAAGTTGGAATTGTTGGGGTTGGTATACAAGGTGTTTCAAACGCTTTATTTTTACAAAAAAAAGGATTTAAGGTAACTATATTTGACAGAGATAATCCTGGGTCGCAAGCAGCATCTTATGGTAATGCAGGTCACTTTTCACCTTATGCATCAGTACCTTTGAATAGACCAGACGTTTTAGCAGATGTGCCTGCAATGCTTTTAAGCTCTTCTGGACCGCTTGCTTTAAAATGGAACTATGTACCAAAAATGATTCCTTGGTTTGTAAAATTTATTATGAACTCAACTACAAAAAAAATGATGCACACAGCAAAGAATATGCATCAAATTTTAGATTTAGCCTTACCAGCATATGACGAGTTATTTGATGAAATTGATTTAGAGGGTTTAGTTGAAAATAAAGGAATTCTTTATATCTGGAATGACAAAGATTTAAAAAGTAGAGAATTAGAAATTAGAATTAGAGATGAATTAGGGGTAGAACAGCAGTTAGTTAATAAATCTGAAATTCATGATTTAGAACCTCATATAAAACCCATCTATCATGCTGGTGTTTATTATCCTTATGCAAGACACGCAAGAAATCCTAAAAAAATTCTTTTAAAACTTTTTGATTTATTTTTAAAAAAAGGTGGAAAATTTAACAAAATGAATATCAAAGATATTAATTTTGATGAAGAAAAACCTGTATTTAAAACTGAAAATCAAAGTTTTATTTTTGATAAAGCTGTAATTGCTTGTGGAGCATTTTCAAAAAAATTAACTGATAATTTCGGTGAAAATATACCACTAGATACTGAAAGAGGGTATCACGTTCATTTTAAAAATTGTGATCATTTATTAAGTAGACCTGTAATATTTTCTAATCGTGGGTTTGGTATAACTCCAATGGAACAAGGCTTAAGAGTGGTTGGAACAGTAGAATTTGGTGGGCTAGATAATTCATTATCAAAATCAAGAGTAAAAAACTTGATTAATAATGCAAAGTATATGTTGGGGGATTTACCTGAACATGAGGATGAATGGTTAGGTTTTAGACCATCTTTACCTGACTTTCTTCCAGTAATGGGACCCTCAAAAAACCATAAAAATATATTTTACTGTTTTGGTCATCATCACTTAGGTTGGACCTTAGGACCTATATCTGGAAAAATTATCTCTGGAATGATTGCAAATGATAATACCAACTTAGACCTTAAACCTTATAGCTCTCTAAGATTTTCTTAAAAATTGTTAAGCGTCTAATACCACAATAGTTAAATCGTCCTTTTGCAAATATTTAGAATTTAAAACATTATCTATGATTGACTGTAATCTCTCATTATTAGGTTTATCTTTATATTTTGTAATATAATTTTGAAAACCTATTGAACCAAGTTCTTCTCCCTTAGGATTTTTAATTTCTGTAATCCCATCAGTAAATATATACATAGAAGATTTTTCAAATTTTATTTTATATTCTTGATATTGAGTTTTTTTTACAATTCCTAAAGGTGGTCCAGCTTCATTAAAATTTGAAAACTCACTTTTGTCATTTAAAATGATTGGAGGCTCGTGACCTGCATTAGCAAGTATTAACTCTTTAGTATTTTCATCATATAATCCAATTAACATGGTTACAAACATACCCCTTGATATGGTTTCACAGATTTCATTATTTAATTGAATTAATAAACTTGCTGGTGAAAAATTAGTTTTGCTAAGGCAACTGTATAAACTCGATGCTTTTGACATTAGTAAGGAAGATTTAATTCCTTTTCCAGATACATCAGCTACACCAAAGCCATATTTTCCATTACCTAAATCATTAAAATTATAAAAATCTCCAGATACAACTTTTGCAGGGATATTAATTCCTGCTAATGGAAAAGGTTCTTTTTTATTAGATGATAAAAGTGATTTTTGAATTTCACCAACAATTTCTACTTCTTTTTGCATTTTATTTTGCTCAATCATTTCGCTAGCCATTTTTGCATTTCTTATGGCAAGTGCCGCAGGTGCTGAGAGTAATTCTAAAAGTTTTCGATCATCTTCTATAAATAATTTATCATCAGTTTTTTTATTTAAGCAATGAATAACACCAATACAATTATTTGCGGCAATAAGTGGAGAACATAATACCGAAAAAGTTGTAAAATTAGTTTTATTATCCAAATCAAAATAAAATTCTGCTATTTCTCTCACATCTTTTCTAACATCTCCAACCCTAATACATTTTCTTTGTTCAGCTGCTTTTCCCATTACACCATCTTTTAAATCAAGCTGGTATTCATCTAAATAATCTTGATTGAGGGATGCAATGCATTCAAATTTTTTAGTACTATTATTAATTAAAAATATGTTTGCAGCTTGTGCGTTAAGTCTTTCAATAATAACTTTTAATGCAGTATTTAAAGTTTCATTTAAATCAAGAGACATTGCAAACTCATGATTCATTTTATTCATTATTTGCAAATCAATATTATCTTGAGACTTATTAGTATTTTCAGCAGGGGTAGGTTTTTTTGATTTAAAAAAGAGCATTTTATTAACTAGTATTTTAACCTCTTTTTGGTAAATTTATCAAATATGGAAATCATTTTATATTCACCAAACTTGTATGTGCATTTGCATGATGCAGTTTTGCTTGTTCAGTTTTTAATCGATGGTTTCGTTGAAATATCAAGTCAATTTAAGATTTAATATATACTGTTTTCAGTGGATTTCATTTTTATAATTGTAATTGGTGTTCTTTGGGGAAGTTTTGCTAATGTCTGTATTTATAGATTACCATTAGATAAGGGAGTGGTATCAGGTAGGTCTTATTGTCCCAAATGTAAAAAAAAAATTATTTGGTACGATAATATTCCCATCATATCTTATTTATTAATCCAGGGTAAGTGTAGCAAATGTAAGAAAAAAATTTCATTTCAGTATCCTGCTGTAGAGTTGTTAAGTGCCTTTACTTTTTTTATCACTTATTATTTTTACGGCATAACAACAACTACACTGCTTTTAATTATTTTAGGCTTATCGTTTATAATAATTTTTTTTATAGATCTAAAACATTTTATAATTCCTAATAGCTTAACTTTTCCAATGATGATTTTAGGCTTTATTAAATCTTTTGATCCTAATTTAAACTCTTTGTTTCCACATTACACTAATTCCTTGATTGGAGGAGTGTTTGGATACGGAAGTATATGGTCAATTATTTATTTTTATAAAGTTATAAGAAATAAAGAGGGAATGGGTTTGGGAGATGCAAAACTTTTAGCTGTAATTGGTTTTTGGTTTGGTTGGATTGCAATACCCTTTGTTATTTTTAGTTCATCAATTGTAGCTCTTATTTCTGTAACACCAAGTTTGCTTAATAAAAATAAAAAACTTTCATCAGAAATACCATTTGGTCCATTTATTATTATAGGATGTATTTTGTTTATAATTTTTAAAGAGCAATATAAATATATATTATTTGGATGATTAATAAAAAATATATTTTTTTAAGCGGTATTTTTTTATTCTTAATTATAATTAAATTTTTTAATCCATTAATTGCTAAAAAGATTTCTTTTATTAATTATGATTTTTATCAAAAGATATTCAACAGGGGAGAGGTAAAAGATATTACCATTGTAGATATTGATGAAAAAAGTATAGCAAAAATTGGACAGTTTCCATGGCGACGAGATGCTTATTCAAAAATTTTAGAAAATTTAAATCAATACAATCCTTTAGCAATTGCATTTGATATAGTCTTTAGCGAAAAAGACAAACAAAACCCTCAAGATTTACTATTACAACTTCAAAAAGAAAGTGATTTATTCATAGATGTTATAGTGCCAAATACTAATAAAATTTTTATTGATAGTATTAAACAATCAAAAGTAATTTTACCTATATTAGGAGAACCAAAAGATAATCTAGTTAAGAATAATTCCAAACCTAAATTAAGAATAATTGCTAAGGGTGAAAATCCAAAAAATTTTATTTATAAATATAAAAATAAAATTATTTCATTAGAGGAAATAAGTAATGCTTCAAGTGGCACTGGTTCGATTTCTCTAATACCTAGTATTGACGGGATAATTCGTAGTATTCCTATTCTTTATAATATTGACGGAAGAATATGGCCGTCATTAGCTTTAGAGACAGTTCGAGTTGCAACTGGCCAAAAAAACTTACTAGTTAAAAGCAATAAAAATGGAATTGAATTAATAAAAACAAGAAAAAATATAATTCCAAGTGATCAAAATGGATTAATAAATGTAAAATTTAAAAAATTTGATGACCAGAATTATATTTCAGCAGTGGATGTCATTAATAACGATTTTGACCAGAAAAGAATTGAAAACAAGATAGTCTTAATTGGCTCTTCTGCTCAAGCTCTTTTTGACATTGTTCAAATTTCTAATGGAAAAATAGTTCCCGGTGTTGAAATTCACGCACATATTATTGATAATATTTTAAAAAATGAAAGCATTTCAAAAAATATCTATACCCAACTAGTAGAGAATATAGTTTTTTTATTATTATTATTATTTTTGATTTTTATTCCAATGAAGATTAAACCAAAGCTAAGTATTATATTTTTTATCGGTTCAATTTTTGTAATCAATTTATTAAGTATTATTATTTATCAATTCAATTTTTATTTAGACTCTTTATTTTCAAGTTTAGCAGGAACAATGATGTTTATGACTTCTTTGTACTTTAGATATTTAGAAGAAAACTCTATTGCAATAGAAAATGAAAAGAAGCAATCTATCTTAAAAAAAGAAAGAGAAATTGCAGGTGAAGTTCAAAAAAAATTATTTCCAAGTAATAAAAAAATTGAAAAATATATATTTGCACAAAATACACCGGCAAAAGATGTTTCTGGAGATTATTATGATTATTATCAAATAAATGATAATGAGATTTATTTTATTTTAGGGGATGTAACAGGGAAAGGGATCAAAGCAGGAATATTAATGGCAAATGCTGCTGCAGTATTTAGATCTCTTACTAAGATGAATTCATCAGTTGCAAAAACTGCTTTATATATGAACAATCAAGTTAAAGACTCGTCTTATCAATCAATGTTTATCACAGTTATCTTGGGTAGAATAAATTTAGAAAAAAAAGAAATGGAATTTATTAATATGGGTCATGAACCTATGATGGTTTTAGATCAAAAATTTAATTTTGAATATATTAAATCAACTTTACCCCCAATGGGTTTGATGCCTGTTAAGGATGAGAGTTTTTTTAAAACAACTAAAATGGATATTTTGGATAAAACTATTTTAATCTATACTGATGGTGTTACTGAGGGCTATGTAGATGAGGGTAAAGAACTTGAAGTAGATGGACTTGAGAACGAAATCAAAAAATTGAATACCACTTCTCCTGAAACAATTATTAAGCACACAACAACAATACTCACAGAAAAAGGTTTTACCTTAAGAGATGATATAACTGCTCTTGGTATAAAACTTTAGAAAATATTTAAGAATTATAAATAAAATTATTTTTTTAAAAGATTAAAAGTTACCTTCTCGCCAAGAACTTCTAAGACCCGAGGTATCTCCTGTAATACTTTCTAATGTAACAAGGTCTTTTTTATCTTGGGTCGATTCACCCGCAATATTTGCAAATAGAGTGTTACCGAACACAACTATTTTAGAGAGAACTCCTTTACCCACATACAAACACTCTGCATTTTTATCTTCTCCCTCATTATCTCCAAGTTTACTTGAGTAATTAGTTCCACATTCATCATCAACAGCACAAATAAATGCTTTACCCATATCACATTGATTTGCCGATGTAGAAGGTTCGTAAACTGGAAAATAAACCATACCTTTTGTAACCGTAGGTTCAGCCACAACTTTTTGGGCTTTTTTAAGTTTTATATACCAGCCATATTCTTTTTTAACATTACCAACACCACGTATATTTATTTGATCATCGGTAATTAAAGGGCATTTAACACCTGTGCTATCATCCGTTGTATCCTGACATGCAAGAATTGCGTTAAGACCAAATGGTATTGAAACTTGTTTGAAATTTGGGTAGTCTTTGTCTCTAATTCCAAGCATTAAATTATCAATTGTTGATTCTTTACTTGTCACACGTTCATAGTCTCCGGTACCTGCAAATAACCAAAAGTTATTTGAGGTTTTTCCAATAGCCGCATCCATTCCATGGAACATATACCTTCCATTGACATCTGTTGATCTTAAATGAAATAATGTAGTATTATCATAAAGATCAACCTGTTTTGGATTATCTTCATCATTGTCTGTTTTCATATTTGTAAGATTGATTTTAATAACCTTGCCTTCAAGATCGTTAATATAAACTAATGCACCTCTAAAGTTAATAGTATTTGATTGATCTGCTGTTACCACTACTGGCGTTGCAAGCACAGAATTTGTTATATTATCACCGGCACTATCAAAAATAATTATCTCTTTTTGAACTTTTCCTGGCGCAGAAACATCAGCTAAATTTATAACGTAAACGCTTGAACCTTTAGTACGAGATGTTGTCCCGTACCCAGCGCCCATTACAGCTACATAAATATCATCAACAGTATTAGTATCACCACGCCCATCATTAGGCATTCTAAATATTCTAGGTGAAGACCAAGTTTCCCCTAGTTTAGTATAATTATATTCAGCAGGTAAACTGGTGCTCAATCTCGCAATTGCATCGCTTGAAACAGAAATTTCTAGATCTGTATCATTCACTTTTGATCCAGGTAAACCACTTGTATCCCCGTTATAAAAAAGAGACCTATCAAAAGTAATTTTAGTATCTCCCGAAACAAGATTAACTGTAAAATTAGTTATTTTAACTCCATTAATGGTTACCTCTAAATCATCTTTGGTCACTCCAATTATTGGGAATGTCCAAGTATTAGACTCGTAACAGGCAGTTATTAAACTTGCATTACATGTTTTATCTACATCACTATCGTTTGCGTAGTTTTCGCTAACTACTTTTGTCTCACCCAGATCTAAGAATGAGTAGGTATCATCAACGTATTCATATTCAAATTGATTACCAATATGATCTGTTCTTAATATCTTATTATTAACATCATCATTAAAAATAGTATATAGGTGATAAGGTTTAGTCTCATCAGTAATATCTAGCACAGAGAAACCAGCACCACCTCTTCCAAAAGGCACCATCATTATAGAATACCATCCCGTTGTTCCAGTTATTGGATGCTGGATATACATGTCATGTGCAACTGGTGATCCATCAACCCCATAAATTGCACTTGAACCACCTTTATTTTTTAATGAATTGTTATCGTTTAGACTTGTATTGATAACTAATGGCAATCTTCCAGCAATATATGGGGGAACAAAGGCCCATCTCTCTACACCATCTTTTGATTTAAAGGCGTGAAGCATTCCATCATTTGCACCCACATAGATTGTTTCCTCTCTACCTTCATTAACTTGCGCAAATTGTTTGTAGTTTTTTAAGGATCTAAAATAAGCTTCTTGGTGTTGGTTTGAATAATTTGTATCAGCTGATGGAGGACCAACTACAATCATTTCTGAGTGATAGATATCTCCTAGGTATCCATTTGTATTATCGTCTGTAACTCTTTTTTCTTTTAGTATACAGTCACTATCATAATCAAAGTAATCATTTCCTCTTACAAAACTTATTAATCCTTTAATATCATCATCAGTACCATCTTGTATTGAACTAATACTGTCACCTGCGCTACTGCATCGAGCAGTGCCTAAATTTAATCCACTTGTTGGAGTATCATTATGATAATCACTTACTTCATTTCCAAGAATATTAAACTGTTCATTAATTAATAATGAATTAGACTCTACAAAATTATTCCATTCATTATTTTGGTAGGGTGCAAGTTTTAATGGCGTCCAAATTTTTCTTGAATTTGGTGCTGGCATTTTTTTAGCAGCTTCCCAATTATCTGCATGACTTTCATCTATTTTACCATCTGAATCAATCCTTGATCTCGATAATGTTCCTTGCCATTCTCTTTTTGATCTATATTTGAATTGTGCTTGATAAAGATTTGCACTCTCTTTATCTTCAAGAGTTGCAGTAATTGCAGGAGCTGTAAAAGCTAATTTTTCTGCTTGAATATTTCTTATGACATCACCTAATCTTGCTCGAAGTTGTGCTGGGCCTGAGGCAATAATTGCACCATTAGGGTAGCCTCCGTTAACAGAAAGTTGATTAAAAGCTGCCAAACCTCCTGCTGAAATTCCAGAGCCATATGCTATTGCAACTGTTTTAACTTTCTTTTCCGATCTCTCTGCAAGATCTTTTATTATACTTAACCCTTGAGTTTGACCTGAGGTAAAATCACCATCACCAATTACAATTACGTGACTTGCTTGACAATCTGAGTTAGGATCAATAGGGCTGTCATCTGGATGGTCATAATAATCTTTAGCCATCATAGCAAAAAATCTAGCATTTGTTCCCCACATGGGTCTAACTTTTTTAACTTCCACACCTGTTAATTCTGCCCCATCTCTTCCAATTTTTACTTCATGACAATGTACAGCTGAGCATGGAATTCCTTGATTTCTTCCATTATCCCAGCCATCATAACCAGGTAAAACATCTGGACTTTTATTATTTACACCACCATAAAGAACACAGTGCCAAGAGGTCCACCACGAATAGTTTCTTAACCACTCCATACCATAATTATTGACAGCATCACGACATCTTACAGAACTAATTCCAAACCGACTAAATGGTCTACTACTTATCCAAACCTGATAATCTGACCAAATTCCAAAACCAAAATTAACACTTGAAATTAAGGCACTATCAGTAACTAATGATTGGATTGCATCCTGCGCACCTTTCATTCTTGTTTGGGTTGATCTAAATCCACTAACAGCTTGAAAATTTAAATTATAATCAAAACTTTGTATGACCCTGTTGTCGTAATCTGCCACATAAACTCTTGATTTACCTGAATCTACAGAAATATTATGGGGTCTTCGAAATCTAATTTTTGATTTATTTGTTGGGTTATAATTAGAATTTATACCACCGTTTCTTCCTACGATTTCAATATTTGAAATGCTTGATCCTGAAGTTGTAAATTTTGCCAAACTCGATCTGCTCCAGCTAGTTGCAAAAAAGGTATTACTATCAGTTGGATGTGCAACGATCCCACTTACTTGAAAAAAACTTGTTGTTTGAAACATGCCTCTAAATGTTTGATCTGGCTCACTACTAAAACAAGCCCCGTTTGGAGCATACTTAAATAATTCATGTGTTCCTCCACCTGCATTAAATTGTCTAAAAGCAACTAAATTTCCATCACCATCAATTGCATATTGTGCATTGGAATGATCCCAAGGGTTAGAGCTATTACTCATAGTTGTTCTAAGATGGGAAGGATTTGGCACGTTACAATTTGTAACTACATTGTTACGAAGATTTACTTTTATAATTTTTTGGTCTCTTCCAGAAATAGCAATTAAATGATCATTATGTAATAAAAGTTTTTCTGCTTGTAATCGATCTTGAGAATTTAATGTTACTAATCTCGAACACTGGTTAGTTACAGTATCATATCTATAGATATATCTATGCCGATCAATTGACATAAAGTAAATCTTTTGTTCAAAATAAACAATATTTTTTTGTATATTATGAGTTCTACAAGTTGAGCTAAAGTTACGTAGTGTAGTTCTACTAATATGTAATCTTTCTTCTGCATTATCAGTATGGCCACTTTTTCTTACAGTGCTATCGTTACTATAGGTAATTACACTGTTGGTATTTGGTATTGGCACAACAGCTCTTGGCCGATCATAATTTATACCAACTGTTGTATTCCAACCCATACTTCCAGATGCATCTAATAATATTAAAACATTAGCAGGAACATCTGCTGCTCCTCCTGTTCCAGGAGGAAGTGTTTTAGCATTTACCTGTAAGCTTAAAAAACTTATCAAAAATAATTTAACTATAAAAATTAAATAATTTTTCATTAATTCTGTTCCTCATTATTTATAACTTGAACACCGTCTTGATTTATCAATGCATTTATTGTTTGATCAAACTTAGAAGTTGATATTGTAAGATCCTCAGTCCATAAATTTTTCTGAGTCTTTAATCTTCTATAAATAATATATCGCTTCTTTTTTTGCCAAATATTATAATGGTTATAAATTTTTGGGTCAGCACCCGTGTCAAAATCACCATAAACTTTTTTAGCATATTTCATTAAAGTTAGTTTTTCAGTAGCTTTATTATTTCCCGGTTCATTAAATGCAAACATTTGAATATTTGCTAAAATATCATCAAGAAAAGTATATTTAATTACTATTCCATTTAAATTTTGACCTCGGCAAATTTCATTAGCTTCAAAATACATATCTGAAATACCCTCTGGTCTTTCTCCATATTCTTTTACTAATTTTGGAGTAAATTTTTTACCAAATTTTAAAATATGTTTGCATGCAGAATATGCATTTGAGGAGGTAAAGAGTATTAAACCAAATATTATGATAAAATTTTTTAGTCTCATTAAGTTCTTATATTAAAGGTAAATTTAAAAATTTTATATACGTAAAATATATATAAATCTTAACTAAAATGTTCGATTTGAGTTAAATGAAGATAAAAACTATTATTTTTTTAAAAACTAGTTGTTAGGAAGTACTAATGTGCTCTCTAGTGGAACAATTATTTTACCATCATCAAATATTCCACAGCCGTAAACCCTATAAGCCATTCCATTACTAGCAGAGTCTGTTGCCCCTTTTTTTATACTTTGTCCAGCGCCTTTGAAAGTTGCCACCCCAATTTGAGTTAAAAAATATTGAAATTTAAATTTTGATAACCTTGTTCGTTCTTTGGGATCATCTATAACACTATCAGTAATAAAAGTTCTATAATTTACATCACCAAATACTACCTTCTTGGTATCAGAGTCTGGATCTGTTGGAGAAGGCCCAAATGCCGCTTTAAATGTTAAGCGGTCAATATCAGAGAAACTGTTAAAGCAAGCTTTCACAGTATCATCAGGTGGACTTGTAACAGTTGCATTATTTGGAACCAGCCCATCTTTGGTTGTATCACGTGTGCCATCATTTTTATAAGGGCCTAAAAATTGATTTATTAGATATTTTTCGCCTTCTAATAATGCAGTTTCAGCAACATAAAAAGTTTGCTGGAATTCATCACTGACATTATTGCTTTGATGATCACTGGCTGAAATTACAATTAATGCTCCACCCATTAAAGACATGGCCATTAGTAAAACTAAAGATAAAACTAGTGCAAAACCTTTTTCATTTTTATTTTTCATTATTCTAAACCTATATTTCTTGCATTTGCAGTCACACTAATTGTGTCTCTTAAATATTTATCTTGTGGTTCAATTAAAGTTCTATCTTTAGTAATTGACATTATTTTTCTGACTGTTTTATCTAATTTAACATCTGATCTATAAAATGGTTTTGATGAACGAACAACTAAACTAATATCTATTGTCCTAACATCATATTTTTTTGCATTTGAAGGAGTTTTAGTCCCTATTGTTGTTTCACCAATCATTTGTCCCGTTTCATCAAAAGGAACAAAAACTAAATCTTGCACATAATCTAAAACTTTTTCATCTTGATAAGTAGTTTCATCAATATTTGATGAAGTATTTTTCCATGAATTTGCGGCAATCTCCCAAAGCTCTTTGGATTTATAAATTGCAAATCCTTCTATCTTAGTTGCACCTCCAGCAACAGTTTCATCTATAATATCTGATTTTTTACATTCATATGTAATTTTGTATCTTGTAAATTCAAATCTATCTCCTTCATCTTTTGATTTATCATACTTTATGCCGCCGTATACAATTTCTAATTTATCGCATCCTTTTTTAAATCCTTTTCCTTTTGTTATTTTAATAGGATTATGTTTATTAGATACAGGAATATCATCACCAATATATTTATAACCAGCCATTCTCACTTCTCTTAAGATTTGTCCAACCAAATCTCTTCCAGCTTGACTTATTTTTGCTTTATCAGTTACTTGTTGATAAGTACTGTTTACAACTGAGTAAGACGTAAACATTGCACCCATCATTATACTTGAAATTACAACTGCAATTAAAATTTCAATTAAAGTAAATCCAGCGATCGAATTTGATTTTTTTATCATTATTTAATTTGAAAATATAACCTTTTTGTTTTGTTTTGATTTAATTTCATTTCCATTTTTCCAACATAAATATCATCAAACTCCCCATCTTTTTTAACTGCACAACCTGTATGACAAATTTTATAAACATTTAGTTTTTTACTTTCAGATGTAGCATCTTTACATTTTAAATAATCTTTAGCCATTCTTGAAGTCCATTTGTCCCTTTTGTTATCTACCGCATTATTTTTATCAAAGTTCGTAATAATAGTTGGAGTATTATTTCCACATTGAGCAGTCTTTAATGTCCAGGGGTGTTTAATTAAGTAATCAATAAATTTTAATGACTCTTTTTCTTGTTCTCTGTCAGAATATAAATCTTCTGCAACCATTCCCGCAAGATAAGTAGCCTTTGTTCGCTCCCCAGATACATCAATTGATCGAACTGAATATTGAACCATTTGAAATACCGCAATAAATCCAATTCCAATAATAACTGTTGCAACTAAGGCTTCTATTAAAGAAACACCTTTCTCACAGATTTTTTTTAGCTTTTTATCTACTTTGCCATTTTTTTTTTGCATAATTCCACTTATATTTTTGTACCAAACCAAATCTAGAATAATTAACCAAATATACTGGTTTTTTATCATCTTTATTAAAACTCATATTTACCGCATCACAACCCTTTTCTTTATGGTGGCAAACTGCCACAAATTGTCTAGTCCCTTTTTCAAGTGTTGTATGACCTTGCGTGCTAGCTTTGTTCCATAATTTAAAATATTTTCCACCTTTAGAAAAACAAATTGCAGCTCCTGCATTGTCTGCAAGATGAGACAATTTAATGTCATCTAATTCATAACTTATTATTTCTTCAGCAGAAGTGAAGAAGGGTGAAACTTTACAATCTGGTATATGTCCATTATTTAACTCAGTTGAAAATTTTTCTTGTTTTATTCCTTTTGCAAGTATTTTGATTTTTGAATTTTCTGTAGTAATTTCTACTCGAACATAAGGATAAACTCCACGTTCAACTTGCGAGGTAGCACTTGTAAAGACGGTTGCAATTCTTTCTGTTTGAGCTCTTACTTTTCTATCTTGTTGCCATTTTGTAAAATTAGGAAACCCAACTCCTACAATTACTCCTATAATTGCAAGCACGACTAATGTTTCAAGAAGTGATATACCTTTAATGTTCTGCTTTTGCTGCACTAGCATCTATCTTACCAGAAGTTACAAGATCTTGAATAGATTTGTCCATCGTAATCATTCCATCTCTAACCGCTGTTTGCATAACACTTGGGATTTGATGGATCTTAGCTTCTCTTATTAAGTTTTGAACAGGTGGTGTACATTTCATAACCTCAAAAGCACCACATCTTCCTTGCCCATCTTTAGTTTTAAATAATCTTTGTGTAACTACCATTTTTAATGAAGTTGAAATTTGTGCTCTTATTTGTGCTTGTTGTTCTGGAGGAAATACGTCAATAATTCTATTAATCGTACTTGGTGCACCACTAGTGTGCAATGTTCCGAAAACTAAGTGACCAGTTTCAGCGGCCGTTAAAGCTAAACTTACTGTTTCCAAATCTCTCATCTCTCCAACTAAAATTACATCTGGGTCTTCTCTTAAAGCAGCTTTAAGTGCAGCTGCAAAAGATTGAGTTTGTTTTCCAACTTCTCTATGAGAAATAATACTTTTATTATCTTTATGAATAAATTCTACCGGATCTTCAACTGTAATTACGTTTGCAGTTCTTGTTTTATTAATTTCATTCACGATTGCTGCAAGGGTAGTTGATTTACCTGAACCTGTTGGTCCAGTTACTAAAACTAATCCTTTATGCATATCAATTATATCATAAAGAACTTGCGGAAGACTAAATTGATCCATATCTGGAATTTTACTTTCAACTCTTCTGCAAACACAAGCCGGTCCATTAATCGTTTTATAAAAATTTGCTCTAAATCTAAGTCCACTTAAATTTATTGAAGTATCAAGTTCATGTGTTGTTTCAAATTTTTCAAGCTCTACCTCGTTGCAGTTCATTGATAACAAATCTTTTAGATCTTGGGCTGTCACATTAGTCTCTTGATCCATTATAATTTCTCCAGTTTGTCTGTACGCAAGGGGAGATCCTGCCCTAATATGAAAATCAGATATCTTTTTATTATCTTTTGCTAATTGTTCTAATCTATCAAACATTAAAACTTGATACATTATTATTTAAAAATTTGCATATAAATTATATATTTGACCCATTTTAGTCACCATATGGCTCAAAAGGGAGATTGATTTAAATTTTTACTTTGATTTTCTATACTTTATTAATAGTTACTTAATATAAGCAACATTATAATATATAATCTAACACTAATGAAAAACCCATTCGCAAATTTATTTAAAAAAAAAACTGATGATACACCAGGTATTACTCCGCCAGAATCTAATACAAAAAAAGAAAGTTTTTTAAGTAAATTTTTTAAAAGTAGATTGGGTAAATCCTCTGCAATAGGTGAAGAAATTGTTGGTGTAGATTTTTCTTTTAATGAAATTAGATTAGCACAAATAACTTCAGATAAATCAAACCAATGGATTTTACAAAAATTTTATGCCCATAAGTTTGAGGGTATCCCTGATAATGAAAATATTTTGGATCACCCAGATAAAGTTGCAGATGAGTTAAAGATAGCGTTACAAAAAGGAAAATTTGATACTTCAAATGCCGCAATTGCAATTCCTGTAACTAGCGCAATCATTAGGGTAGTAACAAGTCCATTGATGACAGATGAAGAATTAAACAATGCTGTCAAAACAGATTCTCTTTGGGAAAATTTAGTTCAACTTACTGATAACTTGGATGATTATTCTATTTTTCACCAGGTAATAAATAGAGATACCACCGGTAATACAATGGATATTTTGTTTGTTGCATCAAAACTTGCAGATATAAATAGTTATACAGATATAGTTGAAAGAGGTGGTCTGAATGCAGTTATTATTGATGTAAAATGTTTTGCATTAAAATCTGCGGTTGATCAAATTAATCAAATCTCAGGTACAATTGAAGATTCAAATTTAACCGCAGTATTAGAGTTTGGTTTAGATGAAAACTATGTAATGATTTTATATGAAAACAATCCAATTATTACAGATATATTTATCAGAGGTCAGGATAGAAAAACTTTAGTTGAAAGTAATAACCCTGAAGAGATGGATGCGTTAGTAAGAAGATATATTACTCAAGTTAAACAAGCAGTACAAGATTTTGAAACTAAATATGAAAAGAGAATAAGAAATTTAAAAGTAACTTCAGATTTAGAAAACGTTGAAACATATTTAGCTAGTTTTAGAAAAAATTTAGTCAATACTGGTTTTCAATTATTTGATCCTTTAGATGGAGTTAAAATACCAGCTCAATTTGAAGAAAGTGTTAATTTAAAAAATCGTTCTCACTTATCAACTGTAATTGGTTTAGCTTTTAGAAAGTTAGATGTATTTGGTTATTTTAAATTTGTAACAGCGGTTAAAAATATTAACCTTCTTCCAAACAGAGACACAATGATGAAACAAAAAAGAGCAAAAGCTTTTTCTAATTTTGCTTTCAAAGGAGTGGTTGCAGTAGTTTCTATATTATATATCGTTTTATTTGGTCTGTCGTTTTGGCAAATTAACTCTTTAAATGATAAAATTTCTGATTACGATCAGGTTGTTCAAACTCATGAGGTTAAATCTCTAGAAGCTGCAAAAGTTGCTAAAGAACTTGGTCAGCTAAAAAAGGCATTGGAATTAAGTAAATCTATCAAATCTAATAAAAAAATTAGTTTTAGAGTATTGGCTCAAATTGCATCTGCAGTGCCAAAAAGGGTTAAATTTTTAAAATTAGATTATAATGGCTCAAACCAGATAATTATCGAAGGTTTAGCTTCTAATGATCAAGATATTTTAAAATTAATTAGTAATTTAAATAGTAAGAAGCTTATTTCTCAAGCTTCTCTTGCAAGCATGTTGTTGCCCAATTCGAGCAGTAGCACAAGCAATAATATGAAGGGATTTATTATAATGTGTAAATTGGAGAATGCATAATGGATCTAAATAATATTACAATTGATAGTTTAAAAGAAAAGTTCGCAGCATTCGATCGAAAAACTTTAATAAAGTTTGGTATTGGAGTAGGTGCAATTATTTTATTTTTGATTATTTATTTTGCAATTCTAAAACCAATGGTCGACGAACGTAAAGCAAAGTATGCTGATAAAACTTTAAAAGTTACAGAGATACAACAATTTGAAAATGACATAGCATCAATTAAATCTCAAATAAAAAAAATAGAACCTGTTGTAAAAAAGAATTCAACATTGTTTCATTCAAAAGCAGAAGTTGAAGGCTTGTATGATAGTCTAAGTAGATTTGCTTCAAAACATAACTTGGTAATTTCAAAAATTACAAAAAAGAAAGCGAAGCCAGTATTGAAGCCAGGTATCGCGCAACAAGCAGAGGAACTATTAAAACAAAATCAAATTTCTTATTACAAAATACCTGTAGATTATGAAATTAAAGGCAATTTTTTAAATTATATAAAATTTAAAAGATCAGTATCTAAAGCAAAAAAAATGCTGAACTTTGATAAAGAGTTGATTAACCTCGTTCAAAACGATAAGAATGGGGCAATTGTTGTTAACGGAGAATTAACCATTGTAGGATTAGCAAATGAATTTTTTTAAGATTTTACTAGCAATAATTTTTTTACTTTTTTCAACTGCAACGTTTAGTGATAATCATGAAGCAGCAAGTAATGTAGCGCTAAGTGATGATGCTAAACAAATGCTTGAAGAACTAGAGGAAGAGGTTCCGTTAAATGATCCTTTTGCTGGAAATGAAGGAACTGCTGGTGGTGCAGTTGATCCAAGTATTTCTGAAGAAGAGCAAGAAGATGCAATGAGTTTATACAAATTTAAATTAGCAGGATTAATTTCAGGAAAAGATAATAGTTACATTTCATTAGTTAATTCAAGTGGAGAAGTAATTTCAGTTACGATCGGACAATATCTTGGAAAAATTAAACTTGTAGATTTAAGATTAAATGAAGCTATCTTTGAAAAAGACGATGAAAAATTTATCATTATAGATTTTAACAATGTAATAAGAGAAGTTGATGAATATTAAATTTTATAAAAAATTATTAGGAATTATTATTTTAGGTTTAATCCTAAGTGGATGTCAGGCTGTTAAACAATCCAACAAACCCTTTAAGCACAACACACCATTAATTAAAGGTAATATTAAAGAGGATGGAAGAGCTGAAATACAAAAAACTTTAGAGCTTGGACCTAAACCTGCTGATGGTGAAAAGGTTTATGGAAAGAGAAAAAAAATATCTTCAGAGGCTCAAAGAAATTATTTATTAATACCAGATACGTTTCCACTTTTAAAACAGAGAGTAACTTTTAAGTTTAAAAACTTAGATTTTAAAGAAACCATGAAATTAATGGGTAAAGTTGGTGAGATTAATGTATTAGTTGGTGATGAAGTTGCTGGTGCAATATCAGCAGAATTAGTTGATGTACCATGGGACAAAGCTTTTCAAGCAATCCTTGATATGAAAAATTACGCATCAGACATAGATGTAAGTTCTAACCTAATAAGAGTACATTCGCCTGATACTCTAACTTCACAAGAAAATTATAAATCTGATAGAGCACAAGCAGTTAGAAGAAAAGTTGAATTAGAAGATAGCGTAGAACCAATTATTTCTGAAATATTTAGACTTTATTATATAACACCTGAACAAGCTAAAGCTACTTTAGATGAGTTGTTTACCCAAAGATCTGGAGATTCTTCTTACAATCCAATTCAAGTTACTGAAGAAAAAACTACACGATCAATCATTATAAGAGGTAAAGAAAATGATCTTAATGTAGTTGATAAATTAATTAAAGAAATTGATGTAAGAACAAAACAAGTTTTAATTGAGGCATTTATTGTTGAAGCAAACTCAGATTTTGAAAGAGCTCTTGGAACAAGACTTGGTGGATATTACTTAAGAAGAGGACAAAACATAGGAGGAGTATCTGGTTCAAGTTCTGGAAGTGCTGATGGTACAGATTTAAATACAGTTGCTAACCTTGGTTCTGCAACAGATAGTTTAACTAATTTTGCAGCAACAGGTGCAACAAGTGGTATTGGAATATTAAGAAGAACTGGTAGTGCAGTTTTAAAAGCTGAAATTACAGCGTTAGAAAGTTTAGGATTAGGAAAAACAATATCAAACCCTAAAGTATTTACATTAGATAACCAATCAGCAACAGTTACACAAGGTGAAGAAATTCCATATCAAACAACATCTGAAGGAACAACTACAACATCATTTAAAGAAGCTGCATTAAAATTAGAGGTTACCCCAAGTATAATTGGTGATGGAAATGTCTTATTAAGTATAAAAGTAAATAATGATACACCAAATAGATCTGCGGGTGGAGACGAGCCACCTATTAATAAAATGGAGATTGTGACAAAATTATTGGTAGCAGATGGAGATATTGTTGTAATTGGTGGTATTAAAAAGAATGTAATAGCTAAGAGCAAAAACCAAACTCCAGGTTTAGGCAATATACCAGTTATTGGAAATCTATTTAAAGGTAAAACAAATTCTGATAACCTAGATGAATTGTTGGTGTTTATTGCTCCAAGAATTTTATAATGATAGATATTAGTAGAGAGTCAGAAATCAATTTAATTAATATTTTAATTGACCAGGATATAATTTCTGGAAAAGATTTACTTGATATAAAAAAAGCATCAGCCGATGGAGAAAAATCTCAACTGGATGCAGTATTTGAATTAAAAATTACTGATGAAGATAAAATTTTAGATCTTCTTGTAAAAGAACAGTCATTACAAATTATTAGTTTAAAAGATGTTGAGGTCACAGAGGAATTACGTTCAATTCTTCCTTCAAATTATATAAGAATGAACTTTATTGCGCCATTCAAACTGGATGGAAATACTCTTCATATAGCGATCTCTGATAGTTCAAAATTAAGTTTGATGAGAAACTTAAAAACTATTACTAAAAAAGAAATTGAACTTCATGCTGGAAAAGTTACCGAAATTTCAGATTTTATTAAAAAACTTTTACAAGATGGAGAAACAACAATTAAAAGCATTCAACAAGCTAACGCAACTAAAGAAAAAATACAAACTTTCGATTATGAAGTAGATGAAAATGCTGAAGTATTAGATGAAACACCAGAAGAAGATATAGAGGCATTAGAAAACGAGTCTGAAGTTATAAAGTTTAGTACAGCTGTTGTTGCTGAAGCAATTAAATCAGGCGTATCTGATATTCATATTGAGCCTTATAGATTTAGTTCAAGAGTACGATATAGATTAGATGGAATGTTGAAAGAACAAGAACATTTTTCAAAATTTCTTCACTCAAATTACGGTGCAGTTGTTACTAGATTTAAGATTATGGGTAAACTTGATATTGCAGAAAGAAGGTTGCCACAAGATGGAGCCATCCCTTTTAAAATTGATGGAAAAGTAGTTGATCTTCGACTTTCAATGTTACCTACAGCAACCAATGAAAGAATTGTAATGAGGGTTCTTAACAAAGATGCTGGAGATATAAGTTTAGAACAATTAAATTTTGAAGAAAATGATCTTAATATTTTAAGAAAAGCAATTCATGGAACTCAAGGATTAGTGTTAGTAACTGGTCCAACAGGATCTGGTAAAACCACAACTCTTTATAGTATTTTAAAGGAAGTATCTAAACCTCACTTAAATATTTTAACTGCAGAAGATCCAGTAGAGTATGAACTTGATGGTGTTGGACAAGTTCAAATTAAAGATGATATTGGTTATGATTTTAATAGAGCACTTAGATCTTTTTTAAGACAAGACCCAGAAATAATTTTAGTTGGAGAAATGCGGGATAAAGAAACAGTTGATATTGGTTTAAAAGCTGCATTAACAGGTCACTTAGTGTTTAGCACACTTCATACGAATGATGCTCCAAGTTCAATAACCAGATTGCAAAACATGGGAACACCTGATTATTTAATTTCAGCAGCATGTACCTTGGTGCTTGCACAACGTTTAGCTAGAAAAACTTGCACAGAATGCAGAGAGCCTGATGCCGATGTAACTCCTAAAGTTTTACAAGATTTTGGATTTTCACCAGAGCAATCTTCAAGAGCAAAAGTTCTAATTGGAAAAGGTTGTGCCAGATGCAGTGATAGTGGATATAAAGGTAGAATGGGTATTTATGAAGTATTGAATATTACAAAACCAATTAAAGAAGCAATACTAAGACAAGCAACAACGCCCGAACTTAAAGAAATAGCAAAAAAAGAGGGCTTTAGACCAATGTCGGATATGGGAAGAGAAATGATTTTATCTGGAGATTTAAGTATTAGAGAATTCGATAGAGTGGTATCATCAGAATAACAAATTATGTCATCAGAAAATTTTACATATAAAGGAATTTCAGCAGGTAAATATGTTGAAGGATCAATTGAAGCAATAAGTCAAGATGAGGCAAATTTTAAGCTTAAACAGCAAAAAATTATTATTACAAATATAAGTAAATCTAAAAAAAAAGTTGCTGAAAAAAAAAAGAAAAGTGCAGGGGGCTCAAGTTTTTTTAAAAAAAAGATTACCCCGGGCGATGTTGTAATTTTTTCAAAACAGTTTGCAACAATGGTTAAAGCAGGTTTGCCTATCTTAAATGTTTTAAGCATGCTCAGAGACCAGTTAGAACACCCAGAATTAAAGATAATTATTGAAGAAATAAGAAGAAATCTTGAAGGGGGCCTTACATTATCTAAGTGTTTTGAAAGATACCCAAAGATTTTTGATAATATTTACATAAATCTTATTAAAGCTGGAGAAGCTAGTGGAAAACTTGATATTTTTTTAATGAAGTTAGTTGAGTCTTTAGAAAAAAGAGAAAAAGTAAAAAAAAAAATTAAAGGTGCATTAACTTATCCAATTGTAATGTTCACGGTTGCAATCACAGTAATGGTTTTTATGTTGATTAAAGTAGTACCTGTTTTTGCTCAAATGTATGAAGGTATGGGTGTAGCATTACCAACTCCAACTGCAGTTATTATGGCAGCTAGCAATTTTATGAGAGGTCAAGGTGGCTTGACTTTATTTATCGTATTAGCAGTTAGTTTTTTTAGTTTTAGATATGTTACAACTAAAATTCCAAAAGCTAGATATTGGTGGCACGCTCGTGTTTTAAAGATGCCAGTTTTTGGTGATATGATTTTAAAATCGTTGATAGCTAGAATTTCACTAATTATGGGAAACCTTAGTTCTGCGGGTGTAAATTTATTAGAAAGTTTAGAGATTGCAAAACAAGTAAGTAACAACGATGTAGTAACTCTTGCAATAGAAAATGTAAAAAAAGGAGTTTTTTCAGGAGATACACTTACAAAACTATTTTTAAAAGAACCAACTTTTCCTCCAACATTTAGTCAATTGATTTCTGTTGGAGAGCAAACAGGAAATTTAGATGAAATGTTTAATTCAGTTTCAAGCTATTACGAGGAAGAGTTTGACACTGCAGTTGATAACATGTCTAGTTTAATAGAACCGATCATGATTGTATTCATGGGAACTATGATTGGTGGACTAATGATTGCAATGTACTCACCAATATTCAATGTTGGTTCAATTATTGGACAATAAAGATTAATAATTTTTAATTAGAATTAAGTGATTTACCCAATCTGTTGCTGAAGTTTTAAACATAACTTCATCCATAATCTGACCTATAAAAAAAGTTCCTAAACCCCCTGGTTTGATATCCTCAATATTTCTAGGTCTGATATTTGTTGGTATAGCTGGAATACCTTTGTCGTATAAATCAATTTTTAATTGATTGTTCTCAAAACTTATATCGACTTTCAAATTATCAGAAGTAGCTTCTCCACTATAAGCATGTTTAACAATATTTTGAGCAGCCTCTGCTAATGCTAAAACAACATCATCACTTGTAGTTTTAAAAATATTATCTTTAGCAAGTACCTCTCTTGCAAAACTTCTTATCTCTTTTAAACTTGATGAATGGACAGAAAACTCTCTACCTTCAGAAAAAGTCATTACTCAATTATTAGTATCTGTTCTAGTTTAGCCATCATTATTACTTTAAGGACAGACTTGCTGATTTCTTTTAATACAACTCTACTTCCAAGCTCTGCAGCTTTTTGATGGCTTTCAATTAAAACAGATATCCCAGAAGAATCCATATATTGTACTTCTTTAAGATTGAGATGAACTTCTTTACCGCCTTCAATTAAAGGCATAATCACTTCTTTAGCTTTTTCAGTAACATCCATATCAATTTCACCATCTAAGTGAACAGTTGCTATGTTTTCATCTTCTGTAATTTTATATGACATAAGTTTTTATATCATAAATAAAGGATTTATTTAAAAAAAATAAGTAAATATGATAAAAAGGACCCATAATTAGCACTTGCATGTTTGTTGATTTTATAAAATGATGTATCTGTTACAAAAATTAATTAATTAATATAAGGAATTATCAAGATGAACAAAAAACAAAAAGGTTTTACTTTAATCGAGCTACTTGTTGTCGTAGCAATTATAGGTATTCTTGCTGCAGTAGGTGTTGTTGCTTATTCAGGTTACACATCAAGTGCAAAAAAATCAGCGGCAAAATCTAACCATGCTTCTGTCTTAAAGTATACAGCATCTGAAATGAAAAAATGCAACATTGGAACCACTTCAGGAAAAGCTATGAAAGATAAAGATGGCACTGAAAAACTTACATGTTCAGATGTTGGAACAGCAAACGCAGTTGCAACAGCAGCTATTGCTGCACTTAATGATTTTAAAAACTCATACGGTACAGTTAATAGCTCTAAGTTAGCAATTGTTGCTGGAACAGCCACTGCCCCAACTTGTGGCACAACTACTAAGGGACAAACAACTGTTTTTGATGATGGCAGCACAATGAATATTTATACATGTGCTACCGACAAAGGAACTGCAGACAATGGTGATTTGTTATCCAACCAATTAGTTGTTGAGTAGATAATTTATAACATTATTTATGACTACTAGAAGTTCAGGTTTTACTTTATTAGAACTTCTAGTAGTTGTAGCATTAATAGGTATTCTTGCTGCGATAGGTGTTGTTTCTTATTCTGGCTATGTAAAAGGAACAAAAAAAAAATCTGCAGAAAATTCAATGATGCAATTGTCATTAGCACAAACTGAATATTATTCAGAAAATTCAACTTATTATGGACCTAGTGCAGGTTCTGATTGTACCCCAACATCTGCAACTTCGGATACTGTTGAGACAGCTTTAGTTGAAGGAGCAGAATTATTTACAACTGAGGTAGGTTATAATGTTTGTATTATCACAAATGCTGCAAAAAAATATTATATTGTAGCAAAAGAAGATGGTGGAAATTGTAAGATAAAACTTGACGGTAATCAAACATTTACAAGAGAAAATTGTTAGATCATTATAATGATCCTAGAAACTATTAAAAACTTCATAATAAAATTATTTAAAGGCGAATTAGAGTTAAAAATCAAAATTGCAATAACAGCTAGCTTAAGCTGGATTATTTTACTTGGATATTTGACATGGTGGAATGGTCTAAAAAGCTATGCAATAGATAAAAGCTTTAGATGGGATGAGTGGTTTTGGTTTGGAATTCTCCCTGCAGTTGTACCGTACTTATTTTTTTTCTTATGGAAAAAAAAAGATCAGTCAAATAATTCAGACTAAAATTAAAAATTATAAATAAACCATTATTTTATCTAAATTTAGGTTGCTATATACTTTGACTAATTTTCAAACTATATTGTTGATATGAAAAATATGACTAAGCTCAAAAATTCTATTTTGTTAGTATTTTTAATATTTTTTTCAACAAATTTATTTGCTGCTCAAACTCAAATTGCTCAAGTTAATGGTATGATGTGTATTAAGTGTCAAAAAATGGTAACTAAAGCACTTCAAGCAGCAAGCCCGGAAGCAACAGTTAAAGTTTCTTGGCCAGAAGGGGTTGCAGTTTCATCTTTTGAGGATAAATCCAACTTGTCTGATGAAGCCTATAAAGAAGCAATTGCTGGAACTGGTTTTGAAGTTATTAAAGTAGTAAGTGTTAAAAAAATTATTACTGATGCAGGTGAAGCTAGAAAATTAGTAGATTAATTAATTTTATTTAGCCAATGACAAGCGCTGAAACTTTAATACTGATTAATAAGTTTCAATCAAAAATAGATCAATTAGAACTTACAAATAAAGGTGCTTTAAACGCCCTCGAATTTCGATTAGATGCTATTTTGCAAGCAAATCTAGATACTTTTTGGTTATTGATTTGTGCAATCCTCGTTTTTTTAATGCAAGCAGGTTTTATGTGTTTAGAGACAGGGTTGTCTCGTAGTAAAAACAGCATCAATGTTGCTTTAAAAAATGTTACCGACTTTGGAATAGCAGTAGTTGTTTTTTGGGCATTTGGATTTGCATTAATGTATGGAACTAGTGTTGCAGGTTTATTTGGTAACAAATTTTTTTTCTTCACTACTAAAGTTGCTGGTTATCAAACATATTTTGTATTCCAAGCAATGTTTGTTGCAACAGCAGCAACCATTATCTCTGGAGCAGTTGCTGAAAGATTAAAGTTTTTTTCTTATGTAATAATAACATTTTTTGCATCTGGTTTTTTTTATCCAATAGTAGGTCATTGGTCTTGGGCATTTAATTTTGAAAATCCTACACAAAAATTTGGTTGGTTGGGTAAAATAGGATATTTAGACTTTGCAGGTGCTTCTGTTGTTCATTCTGTTGGTGGATGGATTGCTTTATCAGTTTTATTAATTGTTGGAAATAGAACTGGAAGATTTAGAGATGATAGTGAAAAAAAATCATTTCAAGGAAGCAATACTCCTATTGCTGCTTTAGGTGCTTTAATTTTATGGTTTGGCTGGTTTGGTTTTAATGGAGGTGCTAATGGTGCAATGGATTTAAAAATTCCTTTAATTTTAATTAATACTTTTTTATCAGCATCTTTTGGATTGATTTTTTCAAGCATCATGGGAATTCTTGTTTTAAAAAAACCAGAACCATTGTTTATGATTACAGGACCACTTGCAGGTCTAGTCTCAATAACAGCTTCTTGCGCATATGTAGATCCTGCAGATGCAATTTTAATTGGAAGTATTGGTGGAATTATTTCAGGTTCAGTTATTGTCTTATTAGAAAAAATTAAAATTGATGACGTGGTCAGTGCCATACCTGTTCATTTAGCATGTGGTATATGGGGAACTATCGCAGTTGCTTTGTTTGGAAATTTTGAAATGATGGGAGTTGAAAAAACAAGATTAGAACAATTATTAATTCAATTAATAGGAATTGGATCAATAGGAAGCTTTTGTTTCTTTGGGTCTTATATAATTTTTAAAACTATCAATTCATTTTTCCCATTAAGGGTTGGAAAAATTGAGGAAGAATTAGGGCTTAATATCTCGGAACATAATGCGTCAACAGATACTCATGAATTACTTGAAGTTTTAACCAAACAAGCAAAATCAGAAGATTATTCAAGTAGAGCTCCACAAGACCCTTTCACAGATAGTGGAATTATTGGTACTCAATATAATGTATTGATGGATAAGTTAGAGCAATCTGAAAAACAAAAAAATAAATGGAAGAATAGAGTTTCACAAGAAATAACACTTGCAATGGATGTGCAAAAACGTTTAATGCCTAAGAGAAACTTAGCAAACTATCCGATCTTTGGGTTAAATATTCCAGCAAGAGAAATATCAGGAGATTTCTATGATTTTTACTTACATGATAATGAAGTCTATTTCACTTTATCAGATGTCTCTGGCAAAGGTGTTAATGCTGGTATGGTTATGGCAAAAGCGATTACATTATTTAAAATTTTTGCTAAACAGAAATTTAAACCCAACGAAATTTTGTTAGAAATGAACAATGATTTAAAAGAAACTAATCCTGCGGGAACTTTTATTACCTCAATTGTTGGAAGATATAATCTTAAATCAGATTTAGTTGAGATTGCAAATGCTGGCCATCAACCTGCTTTATTAAAAATTGGTAAAGAATTTAAAGAATTTTCATCAAGTTCAATGCCTTTAGCAGTTACCAAACATAAAGACGAAAGTGTTTATCAGCTAGAAAGTTTTAAACTCAACGATGGAAGGATTTATTGTTTCACGGATGGATTTTCAGAGTGCATGGATGAAAAAAAACAAGAAATAGGAATTGATGGAGTAAAAGAATTAATACTTAGACATGAAAACTCTTCTTTAAGAAAAGAATTAGAAAATGCAACTGAAGAAATTAGATTAAAAAGTTTAAAAACAGGTACAAAAGAGAAGGGAATTAAAGAAAATAATGACATCCTTGATGATGATTTAACTATTATTGGTATTGGTAAATAAAAAAATCAAAATGAACATATATAATTCTTATATCAAGTAAGTTTATCTTTAATAATTATTTTAATTATATAAAAACTTTATTAATGAAAAATTTTTTATTAATTTCTGTTTCTTTGATTTTTTTAACAGGATGTGTACAAAGTGTTGCACTGTTAGGCCCAACATATTCAATTGTAAAAACAGGAGGCATTCAACATGCACTAGTTGGTAAGACAATAGATTATGGTATTAAAAATCAAACAGGAAAAGATGTTAGCACTCATATAACAGATACATTTGAAGATGAAGCTAAAATTCAAGAATGTAAAATTAATCACAGCAATAATTTAGACAAAGTATTTTTTAACTCTTTACAAGAAATAGATTGCGAAACAATTAAATAATTTGTCATTATTTGATTTAAGGTAGACTTTAAGTGCAATCTCTGGAAATATATACTCAACAAAATAAAGGTTGATCAAGTGAAAGATAATACAAAGGCGTATATTATGTTGATTCTTGCAACATTATTTTGGGCAGGAAATTTTACTATAGGAAAGTTTGCATTTACAGAAAACATTCCACCGTACTCATTAGCTTTTTTTAGATGGACTTTAGTATGGATAATATTGACACCTTTTACTTACAAAGAAGTTTCTAAAATTAAAAAAGAAGTTACAGGTAATTTATTATTGTTTTTTATTTTAGGCTTTACCAGTGTTGGAATATTCTCTGCATTCACCTACAATGCTCTTAATCATACCCAAGTAATTAATGCCTCACTTTTTAATACCGCAATTCCAGTCTCAATAATTCTTGTTTGTTTTTTACTCAAAATCGAAAAAACAAATATTTTTCAAATATCTGGTTTGGTAGTTTCAGTCTTAGGAATTTTAGCAATTATCACTCGTCTTGATTTAGATATTTTATTAACTTTAAGTTTTAATAAAGGAGATATTTATATGTTAATTGCAATCATTTCTTGGGGAATTTATTCTGCGCTATTAAAGAAAAAAATGATTAACATATCTTTACTTTCACTTGTTCAAGTTGTTTGTACATTTGGTTTAATCATTCTTTTCCCAGCTTTTTTATTTGAACTAGCTCAAGGAAAAACAATTGAAGTGAATAGTAATCTTTTTTATATCTTGCTTTATATTGCAATATTTCCAAGTATTGGCTCTTATTATTGTTGGGCTGGAGCGGTTTCAATTATAGGTGCTAATAGAGCTGGAATATTTTTATCATTAATTCCATTATTTAGTACAATTTTTGCAATGATTTTTTTTAATGAAAAATTTTTATTTTTTCATTTCATTGGTTCAGTTTTAATTATATTAGGTTTATTTTTATCAAACAAAAAAGTTACAAATGCTTAAAGTTGCAATTTTAGATGATTATCAAAATGTTTCACAAGAGTTTGTGGATCTTAAAAAATTATCTGGAAAGTATGAATTTAAGATTTTTAGTGAGCCTTTTGAGGATGAGGCAGAAGCTATTGAGAAATTAGCCGATTTTGAAGCTTTACTAATTATGCGAGAGAGAACGCCAATTACTAAAAATTTAATAGATAACTTAAATGATTTAAAATTTATTATCACTAGTGGCTTAAGAAACAAAGCAATCGACTTGGACGCTGCAGAAAAAAGAAAAATTATTGTTTGTGGTACTGAGATGAATACAAATCCAACACCAGAACTTACCTGGGCTCTTATTTTAGGTTTGGCTAGAAATTTTAAAGAAGAGTTTGATAATATGTACCAAGGTTATTGGCAAACAACTATAGGATTTGAATTAAAGGGAAAAATTTTAGGATTAATTGGTCTAGGGCGTGTTGGGTCTCAAGTTGCTAAAATTGGAAAAGCTTTTGGAATGCAAGTTATGGCTTGGAGTGAAAACTTAAATTTAGATACTTGTAAAGAGCTGGATGTACTACCTTGTAGCAAAGAGGACTTAATTAAAAATTCAGATGTAATTTCAATTCATGTTCAAGGCGGAGAACGTTACAAAGATTGCATTACAATTAAAGAGTTTGATCAAATGAAAAAAACTGCATTTTTGATAAATACCTCAAGAGGTACAATAGTAAATGAAGATGATTTAATTATTGCATTATCAACTAATGTAATTGCTGGAGCTGGAATTGATGTTTATGAGAAAGAACCATTGCTAGAAGGAAATAAATTAAGATTTTTACCCAATGCATTGCTTACACCACATATTGGATATGTGACTGCTGAAAACTATAATATCATTTACTCCCAAATGATTGAAGATCTTGAGGCTTGCACAAATGGTAAGCCTATTCGTGTCATTGAAAAATAATGGAGCTACCAGTAGTTAATCACAAAGACTATGTTGCTAAAATTGGTGATGATCACAAGTTTCCAATAAATAAATTTGGCGAACTTGCTAAATATTTAATTGATCAAAAAGTTGTAAAACAATTTCATAATCCTACTGCTTGTTCTTTTGAAACTTTAAGTAGAGCTCACTCAAAAAATTATATAAATGATATTAAAAATAAAACCTTAGACGAAAAAAAAATTAAAAGAATTGGTTTTCCTCTTGTTGATAGCGTAGTTCAAAGATCCTTAGTTGCAACTGGTGGAACTGTTCTAGCATCAAAACTTGCATTAAATTATGGGGTTGCCTGCAATACAGCTGGTGGAAGCCATCATGCAAATTATAATGAAGGTGCTGGTTATTGTGTATTTAATGATGTAGCAGTTGCTTCCCACTATTTATTAGATAGAGGGTTTGCCAATAGAATATTGATCGTTGATTTAGATGTACATCAAGGAAATGGAAACTCAGAAATTTTTAAAGATAATAGACACGTCTTTACTTTTAGCATGCATTCAAAAACTAATTATCCTGCTAAAAAATCAATTAGTGATTTAGATGTTGAGCTTGAAGATAATCTTGAAGATGAAGCATATATAAAGACACTTAAATTTTATTTAAATGAGCTAAATAACGAAAACTTTGATTTTGTCTTTTATATAGCTGGCGTTGATATTCATTTTAATGACCGATTAGGTAAATTAAAAATTTCAGATGAAGGAATACGACAGAGAGACGAACTAGTGGTTGAAAATTTTTCTTCAAAAAGAATACCTATTTGTGGCGTTTTAGGGGGAGGCTATAATAAAGACTTTAATAAATTAGTAGAATTACACTCTATATTGCATCAATCTTGTGCTAAATTAATATAAATTATGACAAAGAAAATTAATAAAGATCTAACTTCTGAACAAAAATTAGTTTTATTTGAAGAGGGCACAGAAATGGCTGGAACAAGTGAACTAAATAATGAAAAAAGAGAAGGAAATTTTCATTGTGTTAATTGTGGAGTAAAATTATTTGACTCAAACACAAAGTATGAAAGTGGTTCAGGTTGGCCATCTTTTTACGAGTCTTTACCTGATGTATTTGAAACTAAAACAGATCATCTATTAGGGTATGCCAGAACTGAATATCATTGTAAAAAATGTGGTGGTCATCATGGTCATATATTTGAAGATGGACCAAATCCTACTGGCAAAAGATACTGTAATAATGGTGTTTGCTTAGTTTTTAAGTCAAAAAAATAGAATTATTTATAGATAATCTGTTGTTAAATTTTATTTTTACTTTAGGGTAATTTAAGAATGAAATTTATAGCAAGACTTTTAATAATCCTAATGTCT
>JACLAB010000184.1_pt1 | contig 73198 bp, 60 predicted proteins | sample 8027921 | NCBI WGS metagenome assembly JACLAB01 (sample SAMN15725117, study PRJNA655200) | protist metagenome | isolation source: fluorescence activated cell sorting (FACS) single amplified genomes of... | place: USA: West Boothbay Harbor, Gulf of Maine | collected 2000-07-19 | reverse complement strand
TCAAGACGACCTTGAAGTTTCACATTTGCTTTGACCTGTTCGTCAAGGCTTTCTTCCATCTTACGAATGTCTTCAGTCAGACCTTCGACGACATCAACTTTGTCATCGGGGATACTAATATAATGCTCTTGGAAGAGATTCTTAAGTCCAGCAATAAAGTCTTCCGTGATTTCGTTACGGATTCCTCTATCGATAGATACTTGGTTCTCTTCTAACCATGAAGTGATAGCATACTTAACTGTGCCGCCAACTTCTTCAGCAAGTTCTGCCTTAACAGATGCTACTTGCTCATTAAGGCGAGTCTCAAACTGCTCTTCGAGTTTCTTCCACTCTTCAGAGAGTTTAGATTTGACTGCTGCCTCAAAAATTGTCGTTGCTTTTGCTTTGAACTCTTCAGAGAGTTCTGTACCTTCGGTAAGTGCAGCAACGTCTGCACTCATGTCAAGGGACTCGAAGGAAGGTTTGATGGGGTAAGATACATCAGGACCAGTAGATGTAGCATATGCTGCATCTGCACCAACAGTAACAGTCTTGCCTTGATCACCAGCATCATTGATGCTAGAGGTCTGTGCAGTACCATCGCTTTGTGCCCCTTTAGCACCAACAGGAGCCGATGCTTTAGCGCCAGGATTATCCTCGCCCTCATCATTTCCATCTGGACGTGGACCACCGTTATCGGTTACTGACTGTTGTGCTCCATAACCATTAACAGCATCGGTGCCTACAGTAGTTTTACCTTCTGCACTTCCGCCTTTAGAGTTTACTTCTGTGCTTGATTGACTAGAAGCACTGTAAGAACCACCACCAGGAATAACGGATGCGGAAACAGTTGGCATTGGATCGCCACTTTCTACAACCAGACCTGATTCGGTTACAAACTCTTCAAATTTTTCCTTTAACATATCTGACATTGTGAGTTTCCCCGTAAATTTCTGATAATTATTCTATGATTATTTATTAATATTAGAGATTTGAAAGGAAATGCTCAAACACCTGTAGTGTTCTACCTTCCAACTCTTTCTTGGACGATTCATTAATGTATCCTTGGTATTTAGTAATGGTTTTCTCCTTTAAAATACCATTATTCCATACCCATTCCTTTCCTTCCATGATGCCGTTTACGAATGCATCAGGGGCAGAAGGGTCTGCTACGATATCAGCAGCAGTTGCCAACATAAAGTCGTCCATAACGTAAGAAGCACTTTCCTGACGGTCAATGCTTCCCATACCACGGGAAGAAACTCCAAGTTTTACACCCTCTTCTAAAAGAGACTTTGCAATACTGCCCATTGGTGTGGCAAGAATCTGTGCCTTACCAATGAAGTTATTACCCTCGGATTTCAGTGATGTGATTCTGTGAGAAACACGATCAAGGTTCACAGTAGGACCATCGGGGTGACCTAACTCACCTAAAGCACGTCCAGTTTTGACATACTCTTCGTTATAGCGAGCAACTTCCTTTTCCAAAACTCGGAAAGGGTAGACTCTACCATTACGATTTTTAATCTCGGATTGTAAGAATACTCCTTCGATGTAAAGGTTCTTCTTACCATCCTTTTCTTCGGTGAGAATTTGAATATCCTCGATGTTCTCTGTGATAAGTTTCATTCTTCTGTTGATGGTTCTACAGTAGGTTCATCAAAATATGTTGAAGCTACTGATTGTTTATATGTATCAATAACGTCAGATGCTTTAGAAAATAGATAATCATTAATCTTATCTAATGCTTCTCCGCGTTTCTTGTCTGCAATCAAATCAACAATGTTAACCAATTCTGGTTCCAATGGATTATCCATAACTTAAAATTATCCGTAGATATCTATTATTTATTAGACTTTGGTTTTGCGGAATCCGCAGATGGTTTTAACTTATCCATCTCTTTTGCTTTTTCGAGTTCACGATCAGCAGAATCAGATGCTTGTTGCGCTGCAATTTCTGGGGCATATGCAGTATTTTGTTGACCCATCATATCCATACTATTAACATCAATAGGATCTAATGCCATACCACTATCAATATCAGACTTGATTTGCTTGTCAATTTCTTTGTACTCTTTTTCCGTCTGTTGAAGAACATGACGACGAACATATTCTGTTGAAAAATACTTTCCAACAAAAGGATCCATTTGAGTAACGAGAGTGATGCGTTGCATCAACATTTCTTGTTCCTTCAACTCATTGAAGTGATTGTCAAACAAGAAGTCATATTGAATATGCTCTTCCATGTCCTCCCAATCGTCAGGCGTAATAACACCTTTTAGAATAAGTTGAGTCTTAAGAATGTCGTGAAATAATTGAGAAAATCTTTTACGAAGACGACCAATAAACTTACTGAACTTCAGTTCATCGCGTAGGATCTCTGTAGACTTACCAAGGTTGAATGCTTTGTTGTCGTCAGTGAGGCGAGAAGGTGGGAGATTCAGAGAGTTGTATAGTTTCTTTTTAAAATACTCAACGTCCTTCAGTTCCCCAAGGTTCTGACCACCAGGTAGAGTTGTGATTTCTGTACCACGACCGCCTTCACGACGGGGCAACCAGAAATCTTCAAGCATACTCATATGCTTTTTGTCGTCACGAATCTCGCCAGTGCTAGCATCGTATACAAGTTTGTTACGATACTTTGCCATTACATCCCGTAGGTATTGCTCTGCCTTTACTTTAGGAAGGTTGCCTACATCAATGTAAAAGATTCTACGTTCTGGTGCTCTTGATAGTCTGTAGATAACTAGACTATCTTCAATCATGCGAAGTTGATTGAGAGACTTGATTGCTTTGTGGAGAAAACTCAACTGATACTTTTTGTTCAGATCAACTACACCAGAGTTGCAAGTGGCGATAGAGTCTGAAGCAATCTTGATTCCGTTATTGGTTGAGAAATCTGATGCACTGTTGTGTGGCAGTGACATCGAACCAGAAAAACCTTTAGGGTTAAAAATATAGTACTCTACATAATCTCCCCAATCATATTCTAACGCAGTACCGCGAACTAAATTTGGATTTTTTGCTGCTTCTGGATTTGTAATTTTTTGACGTACTTTACGAATCTTGAGTGGATCTACGTAACGCAACTCAAGAATACCTTTCTTTGGATTGTCTAGATCAATAACTTTGTGGTAATAAGTTCTTCCGTCTACATACCAACTACGAATAATCTGATGTGCTCCTTTATCAAAGTTGAGCATTTTTTTAACACGCTCAAATTCATCTCTGATTTTTTTCTTTACGCTAGAACCTACATCTAAATTAGACAACTCGATTTCAACGGGACTATCTTTAGCATCGCTAACGACAAACTCGTTTACAATTTCGTCGATAGCAGTATCGACTTCAGGGTGAAGTGACATGTCGCGGTATCTTTTAATGAGTTCATACTCATTCTTTGATACGCCTTCGACATCTACGTATGTACCAAAATAGCCACCTGCTACGGTGGCTACGCTGTCATCACTATTAGGAGGGACAGGGGATTGACCCCTGTCCTCTTTACCTTTGTTGATTAAAAAACCAAACAGTTGACTCATGATTAATTATCTAGTACCCTTGATAGTACTATTTATAATCGATTACTGACGACCGATTCTGATGCCAGAACCTGCGGGGTCTCCCTCTCCACTATCGATTTGACTAGATCTAGGATCTACTGCCTTCCAATATGAATACTGGAACTCAACAGTGAACTCTTCAATCTGATCATTGCTATCATAAGCAAGGTCAATTTGTGAGACACTTGATGGGAAACAGTGGAACAAGTCATACTGACGAAGAATACCACCAGAGACTGAAGCATCCTTACGGAGTTGCTTAACTCCAAGAGTTGCCATATATCCATTAGTGTTATCAGGAGTGAACAACGGAGCGTTATTCAATTCGTGACTGTTCATTTGCTCCAACCACTTCTCGAAGTAAGCACGAAGCTTGAACTCCTTGTCGTTGAAGAATGTTGCTGACCAGGTATCGAATGTACGATCACCTGCGATCTTGACTGTTCTTCCTCTGAAGGGAACCTCAATCACACCCAGGTTTGATGCTGGGAGTGCTGCGGACTTACAGAGGAGGTTGATCAAATTTAAATCTTCGCCAGTAGGCTTGTTTGCCAATCCTTGCGGCCAATTAATATCGACCGCAAACATATTAGGCTTAACGCCTTCGCCAATTTTAGTGAGAAAATCGTTTAATGCAGTTGCCATTTTACTTTACCTCTTGTTTATTGTGATTATCTACCGACTACTTCGCTGAACGAGACGCCAGTCTTCGTTGCAGTAAAGGTGATTGTAATGTAGTTAATCGAGCGAGTTGGCTTGACGAACAATTCGGCAACAAACTCATTACGATCGATTACGTCAGGGGTGTTATTGGACTCATCACATACCACGAGGAAATCAGTTACGCCACGACGTGCTTGTACTTCTGCAAGATAGCTGTTAACAGCAGATGCAAAAGAACCACGAGTCGTGCCGTCGTTCTGTTCAAAGAGAACCTGCTTCGACAGATCTCCAACTCTCTTCTCAAGATTGAGGAAGAGGCGGCGAACGTTAATACGGTCGAAGGCAGAAGGTGAAGCAAGAGCAGTCTTGTCACCGAACAGAGTTACGCCGCTACCAGGGAAGATAACAACAGGGTTAATTCTGTTCTGATAGAGTTCGTCTCTATCTGCTTTGCTTGGGTTGTACGCAAGCTTGATAGCATTACGCAATGAACCACGATTTACACCAGCAGGTGAATACCAGTCATCAAGAAGAGATGAGGTACTAACACAGAGACCTGCGATGTCACCGTTACAAGGAATGTAACGATACTTGTCATTGAAGCGATCGTAGTAGTACTTGTAACCACTATCAAACACAGCATATGACGTTGAAGTCATGCCGTTAAAGAAGTTCAAAGTATTTTCTTTCTGCTGGAAAGCAGTTAAGACACCAGCAGTACCGATTTGATTTGCTTTGTGTGGTGATACGAAAGCAACACAATCTTTACGAGCAGATGCGATCGAGATGACCTTGTTTGCTTTTGCTTTGGTGTCAGTTTCGGTTGAAAGTGAACCACCCATTAATACGAAGTCGATGTTAACCAACTCGGTATCAGCAAATTCGTCATAAGCACTTTCAATTTCGGAAGCGGTGTATGCATAGTCATCAACACCACCTTGAAGTGCTGTTTCTAACTTACCAACTAACTGGAAAGCATCTCCGGAACTTAATGTGCTGGAGTTAACTCCAAGAGCAGAACCAGCACCTGAAGAAGATGGATTCCAAGCAGCTGTGGGAGCACTACCATTGAAGAACGTAGATGACTGTGAGTTAATTAAATCTTTGAAATAATTAGCAGCACCTTCTGCGCTTCTACCATCAGAGAGTTTAGATCCGTAAAGGATTCTCTCAACAACAGTGTTTGCAGAACCAGTGAACTCTCCAGTTACATCAATAACAGCAGCGTGAATTTCGTCATACTTAAGACCTTTGTCAGAAGCATACTGGGAAGTACCAGGACGAGGACCGATTGCTGTAAGTGTTAAACCAGTAGAACCAATTTGAGCATTAGTGTACCAATCTGATACTGCAGTGAGGCTAATGACGCCATCTGCTACTGTATCTACTTCAAAAGTTGCATCTCCACCACCACCAGCAACGGTGATGATATCGCCAGCAAGATATCCAGTACCACCTGCAGCAACAGCAATAGCAGAAACTGCACCGTTAACGGTTGAAACTGTAAATGTTGCGTTAGCATCTCCTGATGCCAGGGTTAACACATCTCCTACAGTGTAACCAGTACCAGCGTTAGCAATAGTGATTGAAGTTACTGAACCAGCAGAAGCAACCACATTAGCAGTAGCATCGATGCCCGTTCCTCCGGTCACAGCAACACCAGTAGCTGTGGCGTAACTAGAACCGCCAACACCAGTTGAGAAAGTGGCGATAGAACCAACACTAACAGTTAAATCAACTGTAAGACCAGCGGCACCGGCACTACCACCAGTAGTGGCAACTGCAAGAGCAGATGCATATCCAGTACCACCTACTAAATTAGATGTTGTTGTTACAATACCAACTTCTGGAGAATCTAAAGCATCTGAAGTTGTGAGTCTTGATGTGGGATCATCTAAAATAACAGCAGCAGTTTTTGTGCTAGCATTCCAAGCATAAACAATAGCAGTTGCTCCACCAACAAACGTCAGTGTATCTCCCATTGATACTGATGCAGGCGCTGTAGTGAAAGTTACATTCTGGTCAGCACCACGGTCAACGAATACTACTGATAATCCATTTGCCCAAGTACCAGCAGTTCTTGAAACTAGAAAGTTTCCTGTACCATTTCCTGACTGCCAGTCTTGGTCATTTTTGACAGTGACTGTTGCGCCTGAATCTGTTGCACTATTGACACCAGTAGCTGCGCGAACTACTGATAATCTTCCGCCGTAGTTTAAAAATTCTGAAGCTACGAACCAATCTTCTGCGTTGTCTTCTGCCGGAGCACCAAATACAGAAAGAAGTTCTTTCTGTGAACTGATGTTAACGGGTTGTCCAATAGGACCCTTCTGGAAAGATGACGCTACACCGGCAGTGATCTGTGATGCACCGACGATTACCGCATTAGATAAGTCGCGTTCCTTAAGAACAATACCAGGCGAGACTTGACTTGCCATGTTTAATCTCCTGTAAGTTACCAAACTTGATCTAAAAATATTTATTCTTTTGACCCGCTCAAGTGGGGAAACAATGCACGAACATACTACCAGTCAGGATACCCGGATTTTCCACTATCTGTGTTTCTGCTGGATTTAATTCTTTTTTTGGTACATTCTTTACATTCATAAGAATAAGCAGACATAGCTTGCCTGTTTGGTCTAGACCTATAGAAATCTGTAATAAGATCTTTTGTCTGTTTACAAGACCTACATTTTCTCTGTCTAAAAAGAATATTGTCTAAATCAAAAAGATCTTCTACGTCCATTAGATTCCCCACATATAACTAACATCTTCTTGTGCTTCCCCATATTCCCAAACAGATCCTTCTTCTACAAATCCTTCATCTCCTTCGAGACCTGTAGTGATAAATCCAAATGGTGCCATGTCTTGTTCAATCTGATTTTTCTGTTCATCGTATATACGTTTACGAACATCATTGTCAGTCATTTCTTTAAAGTAATCTTGCTGGACCAACCAGGCAAAGATAACCATGCACATTACCAAGTCATCATGGAATCCTTCATCAGCTTCAAAGGATTGTTTCTTCTGAATAAATGTGGTAAGTTCTGATATAATTTCGTAGTCATTGAAGATAAGTTTGTCATCTTCAATAATCTGTTTAAGGTTAGCACAACCAACCTTCTTCACAGTAACACTCATCTTGACACCAAGTTGTGTTTTAGTACCAGAAAATCCATGCCCCACAATCTGCCCTGCACGCCCTCTCATGGCACACATGAGCACGTTAGGATACTCTAGGTCATAGTTAAGAACAGACGCTACAGAGTCTCCTACATCGTTCACCTCGCACAATACCCAGGCGTTATTATATGCTCTAGCAACATCGTTAATAACATTAGGGAACAACATAGGTTTGATTTCATTGTTCCTATACTTTGCTACTATCCTATACGGAACTGTAGTAATATCATAAACAATGAAAGCAGAGTAATCTCCCCCAATACCGCGAGAAACATCAACTGTAAAAATGTATTCATGATTGGTTTTTGGTTCCTCATACACATCCAATCCATTACTACGATTAATAGGATCAATAAAAGTTAGTGCTCGCAGTTTAGCAGCAGAGATTAGTGTGTCAACAGATCCAAGAAACTCACACTCAAACTCTTGTGTGAACTGTCTCTCGGACGTGTTCTTAATAGTTTCTGCTTTCCAGTTCTCATCCCTACCAGGCACCTGTGACCAGTGGACTTCATGATAAGTGTATCCGTTTCTACCGTTGGTTGCATCTGTCCACAACTTATAGAAATGGTTCATACCCTGTGGGGTAGAGATGATAATTACTTTCGTTGATTTACCAGAAGTAATAGTAGGATAAACAGAGGCAAAGAAGGACTCTGCAATATGGTTTGGAACGAACGCAAACTCATCGAGGAAGATGATGTTAAACGACATGCCTCGGACAGCAGACGCAGATGTAGAAGCTGCCAATATCTTACTGCCATTCTCCAACTCCATACTACCTTTGTTCCAGGAGATAACCCCCTGTTGAATCCACTTTGGTAGATTCTCATATGCTGTTTGTAATCTACCAAGTAGATCTCTTGCAGTACTTGCTTTGTTAGCAAGGATACCGATGTTTACGCTATCATTGAATAAAGCATAATGCAACAAATACGAAACCACCGTTGTAGACTTTCCAGTCTGACGAGGTAGCTTCGCAATGTTGAATCTGCTTCTGTGAAACTTTCTGATTAACTCTTCTTGAAAGTCCCACATCTTAAATGGCACCAGACCTTCATCAAGAGAAACAATTTTTACATAGTTCTTCGTAAAATATATTGGATCGTTAGCACACTTAACGTACTCTTCGATTTGTTTTTTGGTGAAGTCTTGCTTGACGTTTGCTTTTTTTAGTAGCGGATTGCCAAGATATATTTGATCGGATGCCATAAAATATTAGTTCACCACTACTATTTATAGGTCTCCAAATTGATCACGCATATCTTTCATGATTCCTTTATTTGCTGCGATAGCACCGTCAACATAACCCGCACGACGTTCCCATGTCTGACCACCCTCAATTCCTTTTGATGGGTTGATACAGGTTTCATCACCTAGGTTATTGCAAACCAAACCAGCAAGATCTAGTTCACTTCTATCATAGGATGCGGCTGTACCACTGAACATGTGTTTGCCGTTAATCCAAATAGCACCACATTTAGGACATTCTTTTCTCTCAAGTTTGAGATCCGACAGTTCCTTATCGTTGGTCATCTTTTAATTCCTTTACTAGTTTGTTGAAGTTTGGCAGGTCCTTTATAAGTTGTTGTTCTAATTTACGTCTCATCATAAACATTCTGAATTGAACCCATTGCCATCTGATCATAAGATCAATGTAAGCAAATAGACGCACCGTTTCTTCCATACCCGCATAGGCTACAAGTAGAATAAAACAAGTGATTAATACATAAAGACCAAGCATTCGTTACACTCTGATATAAAGTATTATAGGACTATGTAGGAAAAAATAGTGTATCAATAGGCTACGTTTTTATAAGTGTTGGTTTACACATTACTCTACTAATGTACCATGTGCTCTACGGATCTCACGAAGTGCTTCAAGGTTCATGTCCTTGGTGCCGCCATCATATGCGTGAGCATATCCTTCTTCAATCATTTGCTCGTTAAGCGACACGTCTCCGTCCCCAATGTAAAGCCAACCCAGAAGACGCCCATATTTCCCAGTGCCACCAACAAGTTCAGTCCTAACAGACAACTCATCATCACCAGCCAACGTGCCTTCGAGTTTTTCTTTGAGCCAGTTGGTTGCGTCGATTCCAAGTGCCTTCTCCTCTAGATTTCTCGTTCTCTTCTCTGGCGTATCAACTCCTGCAACTCTAACTCTTTCTTTCTTGTATAGATCGAACCCCAGATCAATGGTGACATCAATAGTATCACCATCAAGGACACGGTTGATCTCCGTCACTCGGAAGTTGTAGCAGCTCTTCCTGCTCGGTGGTGTCAATGCTCCCATCTTCTAACTCTGCAAATGCTATTCCTAGTATATAGTAGATACAATAGAATGCTCCTGCGACAGCAAGGAATACCATAAAGATCACTGACCACACAGGATCATTCATATTATCTAAAGGACGAAGTAGTAAATTCATTTTTTACAAGACCAAGTAAGTTCCATTCCTATTGTAAGTAGTAGCACAAAAGCAAATACAAATATTCCACTCATCATAATCTATTACCACTATCTGCTGAAGGAATCAACTGATATGCCATCTTATCTCTCAACTTATTGACACGCTCTTCATTATACTGTTTGAAGTTTCCTCGCTTCTCAACTTTTTTATAGTAGTGTAATGCATTGAGGATGATTGTATAGTCATCCATATCTAAATCAAATTTCATAACTCATTAAATCTATAATCTAACATAATTCGGTATAAGGAATCTCTCATAAACCACAAGTGTTCTTGTTCTTTGTATGGTCTAGCAGGAGCACCTGGCCAATACTTAATAGTTTCTTGTACAGAATGGTGTAATAAACGTATATCTTCTATAGTTAAGTTTACTGTATAGTCTGGTTCTTTATTCATGGATTTCTGGGGTCGATGCCTAAAGTTTGTAGATAATCTAACCACCAGTCAGGGTCTCGCTTACACTTCCAATCAGGAACTGGTAGATTATGAAGTGAATACCACTCATCAATCGCTTCATCGATAGTCTGTGCGATCTCCATATTCCTCTTCCTCTTCATCAACGTCTGCATATGCATCTGCCACGAAGGGTCCTCTCTTTCGTAAAGGTTCTTTTCCGACATAAGAGTTTTCTGTATTAACTGCAGATACCCATACCGCGAGTTTCATTACTATAAAAATAATAACCAGTGGTGTAAAGCAACCGATTAAAATTACTGGATTCATTTATGTTTCCTCGTAAAAGGTTCCCAGTGCTGCCAACTATATTTATGAACTGCCCACATACCTATGATAGGAACGAAGACTAGACACCATGCCATGATGCCAACCCCATATGGATTATTTAATACTGTTCCACAAAACCTAGCAAACTGTAACATCATAGTTGAACATAAGCGTTGTTAACTCCCCAAACAATAGTTAATACTATTGGGGTTATTATAAAAAATGCCGAGACAAAAGGTCTCATTGTTTTTTCTTTAGTAAGTTTAAAAAATATCTATCAACCTCATGCAGGTCTCCTCTCGGAGGATTTTCATCAATATCTTCAGACCATTCATTACAGAATGCTCTCATTTCTGGTGTTATGCCATGAGGTAAAAACATTCTGCCGAATGATGACATGGCAAATGCATACCTCATTTTAATGCGCTGTTCCATTTCCGTCATATTTGTCACTTTCGTAGTAGATATTTTCACCTTTTCTGTGCCCGAAATAGATGGTGGCACATAGAAAGGGTAGTGATCCGAAAAGTAGGACATGTGCTAAAGTCATCTTACGTTGTGTCCTCCAAACTTATATCGCATACCATTTAGAATCTTGGATGCGAAAGCACCAAGACGGCGTGAGTTAAATCTTTCATACAAAGCACTAGTGATGACAGGAGCGGGTACACCAAGATCCACAGCAGCGTGAACAGTCCAACGCCCTTCACCAGAGTCTGATACTCCCCCATCGAACTTGCCAAGCTCTCTATCACTGCGTAGTACATCAGCGGTAAGATCAAGTAACCAACTACCAACCACGCTACCACGACGCCATAGCTCAGCCACTTCAGCAACGTCCACATCATATTGATAATCTGCCGGATTTTCCATCGGAGCCACCTCGGCATCCCCTTCCTTAATATACTGGGAGCCAAGATTGCCAGAATGCAGAATATTAAACCCTTCGGCGTATGCTTGCATGATTCCATATTCGATACCGTTATGAACCATTTTTACAAAATGACCGGCACCAGGATTTCCACAATGTAACCAACCATATTCTGCAGAAGTTTCTCTACTTAAAGCATCTGTTCTGGAAGCAGCACCAATGCCTGGTGCGAGTGCCCTGAAGATAGGAGCACAGACGGATACTGCAGTAGTTGTACCACCAACCATAAGACAGAATCCACGCTCCAAACCATAAACACCACCACTAGTACCACAGTCAATATATTGGATACCCAGTTTTGAAAGACGTTCCGCCCTCCTCCTACTGTCCTTAAAATTGCTATTGCCATGATCAATAATAATATCTCCGTCGCCAAGTAGTGGTAGTAACTCATTAATAGTTTCCTCTACTAATTCTGCGGGGATAACAAGTTGGAAGATACCAGGAACTACACCAGCACTAGTATGTTCTTTACCATCAGATTTAACTGCTTGGGCGAGACTTTCTAATGAAGTAGTAACACCACTTACATATCCTGCTTCATATTGTTCACATGCCTTCTCGTAGTTATTTCTATAACCCCAGACTTCAATACCTGCTTGGATCATACGGCGAGACATACCCTCACCCATACGACCCAATCCAATCATTCCAACTTTCATGATATCTAATTAATTAACGTGAATGACACCAGTCATACCTGCGCCCTGATGGGGACCACAGAAGAACTCATAGTCTCCTGGATCAGCAAATACAACATCCTGTGTTTCTCCAGGAGCAAACAATAGTGCTTCTCTGGAAAGATCTGCACGACCTTCTACAATAATGTTATGTGGAGGTAGTGCTTCATTGATGAAGTGGACCGTATCGCCTGCAGAGATTGAGATCTCATTCGGTTCAAATACTAGGTTACCACCGGCACCCATTGATACATCGACTGCCCATACAGGAGCAGCAATAAAGAGTGAAATCAATAATGCAATTAAAACTTTCATAGTAGTTTTATCAACTACAATATGTAGGTATATTTACAATATTTTTATCTTGTATTTGTTTCGATTTCCTCATTTTCAAGCAAGTATTCATGCTTGTAATGGTTTAATTTTTTAATGATTTCAGAATATTCATCCCACATGTATTCCGAACCAGTTTTTTCCTGGTAAGTCTCACATGCTTTGATCAAACGGGACACATCTGATGCGTTAAATCTCATACCCATGGCATTAAAATATTATTATAACTAGTTATATTAGCAATTCCAAGCACGTAATGATTTATTAATCCTGCTGTCAGGATCTCGTGACGTTTTTTTGCTAGTAAGTTTTGCTTTCATTCCTTTCATTCTAGCGCAGAAGGATGCCCTCCTGGGATTTCCAGCCTTCTTGCTTGGTGCTTTAAGGTCAGATCCTGGATTTTCCTTTTCGTAAGACTTTCTTCCTTTTTCGTTGAGTCCTCCAGATTTTTTTTGTCCTTCCTTTCGGGTCCAGGCTGATTCGTTGATGTCAATACGTAGTTGTTTAAAGGACTTCATATTTATACCTAGTTGTCTACAAGAATTACATTGAAGGTTGAACTAATAATTGTTCCGCCACCATTAAATGCTTGGACTTCAATGTCAGTTTTTTCAACAAACTTTAATGGAATAGAATAGTTCTTTACATGAAAACCACCTGATACTGCCATAGTATCACTCGTAGTCATAACAAATCCATTGAAAGGTAATCTAGTTCTCAAGAAAGCAGAGGATGAAGTATTGTAATTACCATTACCAATAGTCCATTGTGTCAAATAAGCAGTTTTACCAGCAGGAACTGTATACAATGCTAACATTGTTTGTCCATAACCAATAAAATTAGAACCAGTTCCATCACCACCAATGTCTGCTAATACTGTTCCAGCACCACTAGCTTGAGTGCTGATGATAATATTTCCTGTATTATACCCAGTAGATCCAGCATCGGTAATAAATGCTCGGTATGCTCTTAAGAAAGTGGCAGTAGATCCAGCACCATTGACTGTTAGTTCTTCTGAAATAATATTCCAATTTTCATCCAGACCTTGAACCGTTACTTTGATAGCACCAGTTTGCCCTACGCCATCATCAGATGAAGCAGAGTAAACAAAAATTTGAGAAGCAGTCGTTAGATATTCATAGATACCACCATGCTCCCAGATAGTTTCAATACTAGTAGTTACATTGGGATTTCTACCAAACTTTTCAATAGAGGAATAACCTGCTAATTGTCCAGCAGCAATCGGGATGTTAGCAGCAGATCCATAACTATTGAGAGGGTTGCCGTCTTCATCGGCAATCATTACTACTTCAAAATTAGTAGTGTCCTGTGCTCTATAAGATTGAGCATTCTTGTTCCACTGTGCCATTAGATTTCCATTGGGTCGTTATTTACGGTGTATTACAATCCAAATCTGGATTTTTGTGCATTGTAATTTTGTAGCACTTCTTCTGCTGTTAATGCTTTGTTATTATAAGTTCTAAAAGTAGCTATTTTTGCATTTATAGGTTCCGTAGTATCATTTGCTCCAATATACCCTGATGTTCCATCAGTAGGGAAGTCCTTGCTGTTAGTAATACTATTTATTAATGCACCATTAATGTATAATTTAAATTGATTAGAACCAGTGCCTTCTCTAACACAAACATAATGTTTCCAACCAGAGAATTGACCTACTGGTAATACTGGGTTGTTGGCAATATCTGAAGTTCCGTCAAAATGAAATTTTTCTTGAGAACCAGATGCTCCTATCATTGTTCTAGTAGAACCACCACTGGTCTTATTTACAAAGTACCATGCCCATCCACCATCATGGAAAGTATCTGCCCACATCGCAAAAGTAAATGGATTTAAAAGGAAACCAAATGCAGTACCTGCATTAAAAGTTCCTACATCATTAATTCCATCAAATCTAAAATGTCCCCCATTATCAGAAGAGTAAGTAGGTCCATTTAATGATACATTATATCCATTACCACTTTGATCTAACCAATCACCTGAACCACTATAATTACTAGCATCTAGATTAAGTGTAAGTCCTTCAGTTATTATAGAGGGACCTCCACCTCCACCACCACCACCAGAAGATCTTGCGAACGATGTAAATGAACCACTCAATCCTAGACCTAAAAATGGATTTTTAGACATTAAGCACCCTCATGTACTACTGTTGCTGATTGACCTGTAAGTGCTCGAGCCCATACATATGCAGCACTACCGACGTGACTTAAATCAGTCACTGTTTTCTTCATTTCTCCCTCAAATGCTTTATAAACTAATCCAGGAGATGTTGCTGTTGGAGCAGAATCTGTTGCTGTAAAATTAATTACAATTGGATTGTTACTTTGGCATTGAAAGGTGATTGTAGTTACATTATCACCAATCTTTGTATATGCACTTGTCGTGACTTCTGTGGATGCTAGTGCCATTAGATTTCTGACTCTTCTTGTTTATTTATTTGCTTTAGCATTTTCTGTAGGTCTGCTGTGCTACCAACAAATAAGTTGTTTGTGGTCTTTGTACTCACAGAGTTTTTTGTGGGAGCATCGAGATCCTTCATCTTCTTCTGTAGATCAATCAGTTTGTCAGTGGTGTCTGCTACCTGCTTCATGGCGTTCACAGCGACTTCATACGCTCTTGGGTGCCCTGACTCTTGTGCGACCTCTAACGCCCCGTTGAACGCTTCCTGACCCTTGTCTATGAGGTTATATAACTGTGCTCTAGAATATTCGTAGTCCTTATCCTGATGATCTTTCTCTTCTTTTTTTGGAACTGGTTTCGATGCTTCGATTTTAGTCTCTTTGTTTTCAACTTCAATATCAAATACGTCTTCCATATTATTTTCAAAGGTACTCATAATAATTCAATCCCCTCATTAAATCCAAAGTCATCTGTACTGACGACAAGTGCGTCATCAGCAGCATCTATCACACCATCAGCATTCTTATCTTCCAATGCTTTGGGTGTATATGTAAGAGCAATTTCTCTCTTCCCAACATCGGGATCGCCAATGGTTTCGTATACAGTTGCTTTCTTGATAAGACCAGCCTTACTGTAAGGACCGTAGATGTAAGATCTTGCAGTAAAGTTAAGAGTCCATACAATACTTCTTCTTTCTAAAAAATCTCCATCCCAATCATCTTCGTGACTGATGCCATTAAGAATAATAGAAATATCTTTCTTCTCATTCATGTCAGCAATCATATTAACCGTAACATTAAAGTTAGGTTGAAAGTATGGAAGGATTTGCTCAAGGATTTGTAGACCATCATCTTGAGACTTGGCAATGATACCAAGTTCAAATTCCATATTGTAGGGAACTGGAACGTATTGTACTTTTATTTCAGTACCATCATCATTGATTACTGTACGATACTTTTGTGTAGGTGCAGTTTTTCTTGAACTATCATAATTAAGACCGGACATTTCAAAGTATAGTCTTGGTAATGTAATAGCAACTTTTTTATCAACGTCAGGATTCTGTTCTAGACGTGTCAAAAACTTTGCTTTAGGTCCATAAGCAAGAGGAACTTTCTCTGCTTCAATCACATCACCAGTTGAAGGATCTTTTTTTCTAATTTCAATATTATTAAATAATGTGCCGAAACTGATTACGGTTTTCCTAATCGCTTCGTTATAAAAATGTGGACCTAACATCAGAACTCACCAGTAACGTTTCCATATTCACCGAATGGATTCCTCTCGGTAAAGTCGAGAAGATCATCAGCTGTTGTTTCAATATATTTATTGTCGGCGTACTCAACGTTTTCTAGAGATAGATTATCTACATCCACACTAGTCTGTACTGTTCCACTAGTGCCACCAGTAATAGTTTCTCCGGGAGTAAAGTTTCCAGTTCTGTTTATAAGTTTAAGTTCGTGAGTATCTCTATCCCAGAACGATACTTCTGCAGTAGTTCCTGTAGTTCCTCCCGTTACAATCTCGCCCAATGAATAATGAGTTGTTGCAGTAGTATCCATAGCAAGAGTAATCGAAGGAGCAAAGATCTCTTCGATAACATCAATCTCTTCAATGCCTGTCTCGAACTCGTCATTACCAAGCTCATAAATCTCTGCAGTCAATGTATAAATGTAGTTCTGACCTAACTGGTAGAACGGTGCTTCTCTTTCTACAAACTTAATCTCGTATAGATCTTCTGTGAGTGGAAGATAAATCAAATCGCCCTCGTTAGGTCTACCATCTACAGTAGTGATATCAGCAAACTCTTGGAATACCTGACTCCATCTATTCTGCGATACCACCATCGTGATCTCATCGGTGATACGTAGACCAAACTTACTAATAAATTCGGATGGTGATCCAAATCCCTCAACATTGATCAGTAGCATCTCGATCATGTATTGAGTTGTAAACTCTGAATACAAGACATCGTTAAGTGCTACATCTTTAATCATCTTCCTCGGAAGATAGTAGACATCGCTGCCGAACAGTTTGATCTGCTCATCAACTAAACTCTGGATAAGACCCTGTTCTGTGCTGACACCACCATGTTGTGGGAAGTAGATACTTTTCATCCGATCATATCCATTGGAGGAAGTTCATAGTAAGAAGAACTCTTCTCCATGAGAGCATCGATTTCTTTTTGAGCATCTTCAAACAACTGTCTACCATTGAGTGATACACCACCCGGTAGTTGTACGTTGTTAAACTTGATTAGGTTCTGACCCCATTGTCTCTTAATCAAAGATGTAAGATACTGCTTAACAAAACTATCGTTATAGACCTGATTAAAATCATCTGGATTTAAATAACGATAACATTCAATCAACAAATAATTGCCTTCAATCATTCTTGCTTTGTCGATATCAATGAATAGTCTGTCTTGTCTTTGATTAAATCTAAACTGAACTAATGATCCAGTCTGAACAATCATGTCAAGAGTTTCAAAATATGTCTTAAGCATATAATAATTTGACATATCAAAGTTACCAAAAGCAAATCCTGATGAGAACGAAAAGATGTCCATCAGGAAGTATTGGTTATTCATACCAAAGAGATTGTTTCTCGCAAAGTTAGATGAGATACCCATAACTTTAGAGATTCCAACTACGTGCTCTGGTACTTCAATAAAGTTCTTTCTACTTAACCAGGTAGCAGCATCAGGAGCTGGCGTAGATGATGTTTCATCTGCACCGTCAAATCTTGTTACATCGTCTGCTGTAATCTCATGCTTGAGATACATATGCTCGACGCCATCAAAATGACGCTCTCTGTAGTATTGGAAAGCATCATCGATCAAGTCATCTAGTTGATCATCATCTACATTAATTTCAAGAACTGGATGACCTAAACGTCTTAAACAATACTCCTTAAGTTCTGCTCTCGATGCGGGTTCTGCCATTAGGTACTCCTTATGCCTGTGCTTCGGACCATCTCAAGTTGATCGTAACATCAACGTCAGATCCATTAGATAGGAATGCGTTGATTGCTAATACGTCAGGTCCATTAGGGAATGCTCCTGTTCCTCCGATTGGAGTATTAGTAAGTTCCTTAAGACCAGATAGATCAATACCATCGCGATCTCCACTACCACAACCTGCCGTAAACGAGAATACCTGTTCGCCTGGTTGTGCAGTAGAACCAGCAAGTGATGTAAAGGTAAAGGTTGTTTGATTTGCTGAACCTGCGTCAATTGAACTTGAGAACCTGATGTAAACCAAACCGGGGAATGCGAAAGAATTGTTGATACCAGTTACAGTTTCACCACCAGTGAAGTTTTTACCAGTTGCACCAACCGTAGAAACGTTATCACCGATACGTACTCCAGCAATATCATTAGGACTGAAATACTGGAAGCTACTTCTGCCGTTGTCGCGGACGTTTTGTGCTGCAATAGAAACTTCAGCAATACCCCAATCAACAGAAGTTGCAACCTGTGCGAATGATGGTTGTCCACCAGCACCTTGGTTGTTTAGTCCATCCCAACTAACGTCAGCTGGTACTGCTGGATAGTTGGATGGGTTGAGAATACCTTCAACAATAACCGTTTGTGTATTTTGTCCACCCTCCACAACGATATCAACGTTTTTCAGTAGCAACTGTGCTCTATTAATCAGTTCTCTTTCTCCGAGATCACCAATGATTGCATTAGATACGCTAGGTGCTAGACGGATAAGGAACAATGTAGACTTAACAACACCTACCTGAACTGTTGGTAGTCTGTATGAGAAAATATATCCACGATCTTCATCAAAATTACCATCGGTAAGGAACGCAGAACCCCAGTGATTAATCTGTGGAGTAGCAGTTACACTAGCAAGAATAACCCCAGTATTTTCTGTATGTGATGCAGCAATACCTGCAGTGTAAGACCTTTGAGATCCTGCCGCAAAGTTAGATAAAGTTGCTGCTCTAGTTAAACTAGAGAGAGTATTTCCATTTTTGGAGTTGTAACGAATGAGTTCGTTATCAATATAAAGAGTTCCGAAAGATGGGAATAAAGACGCATCATCCAAAACAATACTGTTAGATGTAGGATCCAAACTAGATGCAAGTCTTGCGCCAGGACCTTCGTTCATAACTTCATATCTAACTGGTAAGTTTCCAGATCTCATGTATGCCTCTGTATTGAGGTTGTTGTTCTTGAGTCTGTGTAAGAAGATATAGTCTCCTCTTGGACCACGCAGCATCCAGTCAATGAAACCAGCACCATACCAGGAATACTGGAATCCGATCATCTGCATCTTGTTAACATTGATCTTATAACCAGACTTACCGGTTCCATCACAGCGATCAAGATTCCATTCGGATTGGGGAATTACTATTTCTCTAGTAAATGCTGCTTTAGTATTAGTAACTCCAGTAAGTCCACGGTAATCAGGATTTACGAACATAGTAGTATTATCATCAATAGCTGTGACAATATGAGTCATACCCCTGATTACAATTCTATCTCCTGCTTTTAACTGTTCTCGGAACCTAGTATTTGAACCCGTTACCTCATTGGATCCAGCTGCAATAGTAAGAGTTCCTGCTAATTGGAAAGTTGAAGATCTCAAACCAATTGAATAGTTTGTTCCGTCATATTGGAAAAAGATTCCATTCTGTTCATCAAAGCAACCAGATCTAACAGTAGCGCCTTTCCAAGCGTATAAACCTACTTGAGGTTGTGTTCCAAATCTTGCAATAGTTTCTTCTAAAATCTCTTGTGCCTCGACTTTAAAAGTATTTTCATTTACAATTTCTGTAACAGAATAAGTATTATTATATCCAGTTGAAGTAATACCTTCTAAAACAATTTCTGCTCCTACTTGTAGTCCGTGATCAATATCGTCAGTAACGATTTCAATCACAGAACCGATGCTTGTTCCTTCTGCAATAATACTTCTAATATCATATGAAGGAGCGAAGTTAACACCAGTGGTATACATAATACCTTTACCAGACTGATATCTGATATACTTTTTAGACTGACGAATTGCCTGTGCGCCGTGTGCAGGAGATCCTGTACCAATCTGAACACCGCCATCAAATGGTCTATGGACATAGAATGTATCCGATCTAGCAGTAATAGATCCTACCAAAGTAGAACTAGTACTAACATTACCAGTTGATCTGGAAGTATATACTAATGTCGTTAATGTTGGAACACTCTCAATAAAGAAAGGTCCCGAGCATAGAGCATGGTTTGTTCCATTAGAAGTAATTGCTACCAATATTTGACTTCCTGGAAGTAAACCATGATTTGAAGCAAACGATGCTTGAATCTTTGCAATAGAACTATATGAAAATGATGTACTATTAGGAACCGATTGGAATAACGGTTCTGATAAAGTCATTGATGGTCTAAAAGTAATCGCATCTCCGGATGCTGGAAGACCAGTAGCAGTTACTTCTAAAATAGATCCTGTTGAGGTAACACTTGATACAGTGACAGTCATATCATTTGTAGGAGAAACTGCTCCTAGGATACCACCGTCAACTAATAGTTCATATCCAATTGCATAATCTGCTCCGGGGGAACCAACAACAGCAACATAATCTCCATCATCATTAATGGTTGCCTTAATAGTGGCACCAACAGCAGCTTGTTGTGGAGTTAACTCCTCATATGTCGCATCTCCACTTGAAGGAGCTCCTGCTTGAGTAAAGGTTAAAATGCCACCATTGGCATCAATTGTTTGAACATTGATAGTTAAATCATTTTCTGGACTAATACCACCTAATTGATTGCCAAGAATAAGGATTGTATCCGAAATAGTATAGTCACTACCAGGATTAGAAATAATAGTAGTGTATGAAGGTGTGCCTGAAGTATTTGATGCTGCTCTATTCTCTACAATCACTAACGATTGACCATCTGAAGCTGCTCCACCTAAATCAGTTAATGTTTGAACCAGGTTGAAAGCAACTCCTCCAGTCAAACCTTCGACATAAAGAACTTCTGACGTATCTCCAGGAGATGCCCACACATCCATATTGCCAGCAATTGATTCGGCATTAATTGCATCAATCAATCCATTTCTAACACCAGTGATTGTATCACCTGCTAATGCAGTATAGTTTGCTGATCCTACGACACCGCCACTGAATGTTAAGAGAAAATCATCACCGGTTTCAATGGTGCCACCAACAGTTAGTTCGTATAGTTGAGTTTCTATTAAACCACCACCAATTCTTTCAACATTAAATGCTGAATTTTGTCCAGTCCCTCCAGATCCAATAATGCCGCTATAAGCTTGATTCGGGGAAATACCAGTTCCGGTTACATTAAAAGTAAGAATTTCTCCACCGGTATCTACAGTTAAAATATTAATTTTTAAATCATTAGTTGGGGATAAACCATCAAGTTGTGTGCCATAGATTACCAGTGTTTCTCCAGCAGTATAAACCTGACCAACATTAGGATTAGATGTTGTTGCGGATGCCGATCCACTAGCGGTAAATGTAAGAACAGAACCAGAAGCATCTACGGTGTCTAAAGTAATAAGTAAATCATTAGCAGGAGTAGCACCTCCTAATGATGTACCTAGAATAGTTACTGTTTCTGTAGCAGAATAAGCAACTCCAGGAGAAACTTGAATTACCGTCGTATATGTTCCACTAGAATGATCTGCTACGACATTAAAGGTTATTCCGTTACCAAATGTACCTGAATAACTTTGTGGTTCTAAATTAGGGAAGAAAGATGTTGTAGATACAGTAGCAGAATATTCCCCGGAAGTTCTAGCAATATCAAATTTTGCCCCATAACCTTGTCCAAAATTTACGGGAGAAACATTTTGAAAATTTTGATTGAGGTTATTACCACTTTTATCTGCTAAAAGATTCCCAGAAAAGAATACTTCATTATCAGCAATATTAGTTACAAAAACGTTTCCTCCAGATTCATCAGATACGGCATGTCCAACTTCAATATTGGTAACATCATTTAGAACAACACTTGAGACTGGAGCAACAAATGAGGTAGTTACTTCTTTATCAAATGTAGATGCAACTGTTGCTGTAACTTGAGAACCGCTTGATACACCAACCCCAATGATAGGAGCTCCTGTTGGAGGAACTACTGCTGATACATCTAAACCAATAGTAGATTGACCTGAAGGAGAAACCTGACTAGATAATACATTTCCTGTAGCACCTTGAGACTGAACAGTTAATGTTGGAGACCCAATTGCTGCACCAGTATAAAATCCAGCTTTCTTAACATCAGTAAAGTTAGTGAGGAGTTGAGTTCCTTGTAAAGTACCTACCTTACCTTTAGCGAAAAAATCAAATTCAGTTGTACTTGCTACAGCAGCAACAACAAATGATCCTTCTGCCTTACTATATCCAAAAACTGAATCATCAACACCGCGAACATTAATCGGATCTCCTTCAGAAAGACCATGCTCCAATACAGACTGTACTGTAATTCTAGAAGGACCAATAAAATTTGTTCCTGCGGATGCATCGGAAGTAATTGCACCAACACCAATACTAGTTCCAGGAACCTCAAACAAAGATGGATAGTTTCTAAAAATATCAAGAGATTGCCACTTTGTTGGTTGGATGCCATACTCAAAATCAGCATCAAGCATTGACTGTGGTTGAGCTACACGAGTACGCTCGATAGCATCAGTTCCAAAATCCCAAGGTCTAACTATTTGCTCTTCATTTTCTGTAAAGATTTGAATAGCATCACTAGAAGTGTATTGTGTAGTGTCATACAAAAATGTAATAACAGTAAGATAATCTGCTTCGTTATGTGCAGAAGGAAAATCCGTATCAGTACTTAATGGATTTACGAGAATATAATCAAGGGAAATTGGTTTAGTTGCATCAGCAAAAGAAGAAAGAATATCCCCAGCAGTAACATTAGTGATCAGCAGAAGTTGTTCTTCTGTATACCTACCAACAAATTTTAACGTACCTGACCCTGCAACACCTGGGTTAAAGGCGTAATTTTTAATTTGTTTTTTAGCCATCTAAAACTCCAGATTCGTTCTTATGAGAGAGCAACCGCATAAATTATAGCGTAGTTATCTACGTACCTACGTGTCGCAGCATCACTTGCTGCTTGTGGTTCTGCCATATTTATCACTCTATTATTTAGAAGATCTAAATCACCGTCAATAGAGATTTCATAATTGAAAGTTCCTGCAGAAAGTGCGCCAGCAACAGACACATCACCTGTTGTGGGATCTACGGTAAAAGCTCCGTTATTGACATTAATAGATCCACCAACTGTTAAATCAGATGTAACATTTGTATTGGTAAATTGAGATGTGCCAGTATTACTATCAATATACCAAGTGTTATCTGCACTTACATTGTATCCACGAATAACTGAAAGACTGTAATCAATCTCTGACGAGTTGATTGATATATCATCTGTGAATACAGACTCTCCTTGGAAAGTAGCAGTCCCACCAACAGATAAGTTTCCGGGAAGTGCAAGACTTACTTGAGTAGTTGCTTCAAAATTTGAGGTTCCTAATGCAACCCAATTTACATCGCTACTATCAGATCTAACAATTAAACTTTTACTGCCACCTACTCTTACGGATAATCTAGAATATGTTTGACCAGGATTTAACTTGATATTAAAATCATAGTACTCTGTTTCATTGATATACGGATAAGGTCTCCCTGCATCCGCAACACCCATACGAATTCGAGCAACATCTGCACCTTTATTACAAGCAAAGATGTTTACCGTTTTTTGATCATCAGCAGCATTAGTAAAGAGAATCTCTTGTCTCTCTTCTTTATCAACTACCTTGGAAGCAATAAGACCAGAACCAGTTTCTGGGAGAGTAACTACAGAACCCTGGAATACAAAGTTTGTATCTGGTCGGTCAGACCATACTAATAAAGATTGATTATCAGAAACAAATAATGATTGAGTCTCAAATGTGTCCCCTTCACCAATAAATGTGTTAAAATAGCAGAATGATTTAGTCGCAACTTGAGGAACACCGTTGACCATATCTGCTTGGTCAACAACAAGAATTCTAATCTTCGTTGGATATGGATTTTTATGAGTTACAATAACTGTACCTTCAGCAAGCTCCGATGAAGGTGCTGTATACAATAAGGTATTTCTTTTTGATTTACTTGGAGTTAACCCCGCCAAGTAACCAAATGTTGGATGTGATGACATACCGCTTCCCTAGTCGTGGATAAATACACTTTATGTTAAAACTATTTATAATGAGGTTTAGATAATGAAAATGATTACAGGATGTGCAGGTTTTATTGGATCACATTTTGCCCAAAAATATGAACAACACCTTGGCGTAGAACAACATAATGCAATTCACATTTTAGAAAGGTTTGGTAGATGGCAAGACGTTGATGAAATCATTCACATGGGTGCAATCTCATCAACAACAGAAAAAGATCTCAATAGACTTCATTTTTATAATGTGGAACTAACACTGAAGTTATTTGAGAAAGCAATAGAATATCAGATTCCTGTAAGATATGCTTCTTCTGCTTCTGTATATGGAAACTTAACAGATGGAACTATTAATCCATTGAACTATTATGCAATGACTAAAGTTCAAGTAGATTACTGGGTTCAAGATAATATTGACAAGTTTAATAAAATTCAAGGATTTAGATTCTTCAATGTATATGGTGACGGAGAAGAACATAAAGGAGATCAACGCAGTCCTATTAGTAAGTTTACTGAACAAGCAAAACTTACTGGACAGATTAAAATTTTTGAAGGATCTGAAAATATATATCGCGACTTTATTTGTGTAGACGACATCGTTAATATTGTTCCGAACAATAAATGTGGATCTGGTATTTACGATATGGGATCTAATCATTCATATTCTTTCAAAGAGATTGCCGAAATTATTGCAAAAAAATACGGGGCGGAGATCATAGAGATCCCCTTCCCCGAAAATTTAAAAGGTAAGTATCAATATGATACAAGAACTTCTATGGATTGGTTTGGATATAAATTTAAAACAGTTCAAGAGTATGTTAATCTCCAGTCAGAACCCTATATGAATCAGAGTCAAAGTGTGTAGTAGAGAACTCATACATCTCTGTCTCTTCTAAACCTGTCATCTGATGACGCAATAGCCTGGGGATTTCAAACTTGTCTCCAGGTTTTAATATTACTGTGTCAGCATCAGTAAAATCATCCTCATATCCATATACTAATTGTATCTTACCAGAGTGGATATAGAATGTTTCTTCTTTTAACTGATGATAGTGCCAAGAACATTTCTTTCCCGGTTCAAAGAATAAAAGTTTTCCACAGTATTTGTCATTATTGACAATCCACTTTTCGTATCCCCAACCTTTAGGTACGTGCTTAAAAGAAGTCATTAGAGTTAATTCCTTTATCATCAATAAAATAATCAGCGTGTGGTTTTCCGAGTATCAAATCATGATACTTGCATCCCCAAGTATTTAATTGTTTTGTGGTTAAGTCTGTTAGGAGTTGAGATGCTTTCCATGCAGCATCAGGATCTCCGTCAAACCTACCCATTCCTCTAGCAGTGAAGTACACTATGATGTGACCTTCATCATACAACTTATTTATTTTATCAATTCTATTGTGCCATGGTTCAGCATTTTCGTAGTTCCTGCCTACAGTAGGACTACAAATTGTATTATCAATGTCAACTACATATTTCATTTATATCACCTTCTGTTAGTACGTATGTTCCTGGATTAGATACCGCAATAGCAGCTGCCTTATTTGCAAAAGGAATAGCAGACTCCATTACACCATTATTAAGATAATGGAATACCAAAGCAGATAAGAATGTATCACCAGCACCTGCTACATCAAACACAGGGACTTTAGTTCCAGGATACAATCTATTTTTAAAAGTAGCACCCTCCGATCCTTTTGTAGTAATCAAAAAAGGATATTCTCCTTCCAACTTTTTTGCTTCGCCATCATTTAGTTTGATGAAACACTGTCTTGGTAGGTTAGTTTTTTTACTATCGATAAAAACAGGTTTCTTAAACCAGTCACATAGTTCAAAAATCTTTTCTTCAGATAAGAATCCTTTATTGTAGTCAGAGATAACCATTGCATCAAAGTCTTCTTTGGGCATATCCCATTCAAATGGTTCAATCTCATCAAGCTCATCTAATCTCATAATTTGTTGATTAGATTTTTCATCAACAAACCTGGTCTTGATTGGTCTCTTCTCATTGGTCATGATGTAAACATCGATACCAAACGCCATCAGATTGTCTCTGACGTTCCATGCCATGCCCATAGTCTCTTGTGTCCTGGTTTGCTCTAGGACCGGCACAGGACCTTCTGGACTCAATCTAGAGCACGTACCATACACATATCTATCAATGCACGTATCACCGATAAGGAGTACCTTCAATTGTTTTGGTGGTGGAGTATTCTCCTTGTCGATCAAAAAACCGAACTGATTTTGCATAGTGCGAACCTACTACTTCTTTTCCTTTCCAATCAGAACCTACGACCATTGTATCAGGTTTAATAGATTCCAGCAAGTCTTCTAACTCTTCCTTGGTGTCAAACACATGAACTACATCAACATATCTGATTGACGATAACATGTTTGATCTATCTCCTTGCGAAAAAATAGGTCTCTCGGGACCTTTCATTTCTGCTACCTTCCTATCGGAATCAATAGCAACAATGAGATAGTCCCCGAAAGACCTAGCGTACTTTAGAAGTTCGATGTGTCCTGGATGGAGCACATCAAAACATCCGTTTACGAAAGATATTTTCATTCGTTTGGAACATAGACAAGTTTCTGAATCTCTGGTAGATAGAGGTATTCAATATCACAGTTATTGAGAGTCTTTACAGCATCTTCAATAGTTTCAACCAGAGGTTCTCCTCCCAGGTTGAATGATGTGTTGAACAAGATAGGAACTTCGCTCAACTTCTCAAAAGAATCAATGAGATTGTAGTAATGCTCATTCTGTTCTGGAGTAACTGTTTGGATTCTGCAAGTGTTATCAACGTGGATAACAGAAGGAATCTTTTCTTCCACTCCATCATGACACTTGACAGCGTACATCATGTGAGGTGTCTCCTCGCGACCTGCTAGGTCAAACCAATCATGAACTGCTTCTTTCTTGATCGAACATGCGAATGGACGGAACCACTCTCGACGCTTGACGGTATTGACATAATCTTTACCATCTTTTGCTGTAGGATCGAACAGAATAGATCTGTTGCCAAGTGCTCGTGGACCGCCTTCAGAACGACCCTGATAGATGGTTACGATGTTACCTTCACGAATCAGTTTAGCGACACCATCGTAAGAAGTTTCAGTAACTTCCAGACCTTCTAGATCTGCTTCATAACCAGAAGGATCATATTGAGGACCATAGTAAACAGACTCTTGCTTGCTAGGAGTCTTGGTTTCTTCTAGATTGTGGTGTACATATTTTGCTCCACCAATAGAAGTACCACCGTCATGTGAGATAGGCTCACAGTAGATATTGAGATCAGGAAACTCCTTCCAATACTTGTAGTTTGCGACACAGTTGAGACCATAACCACCACAGACAACAATATTAGTTTTTCCTGTTAACTCATGTGCTCTACGAATTAATGTCACCATTCTATCCGATGTTTCTTGCTGAATCTTGTAAGCAAGATCTTTCTGCACATCAGTAAATTCATTTTCTCTATGACGATTTACATCATCCTTCAAAATATCATAACGTTGATAGTTTAATTGAGCAGCATTTGGATAATTTGGAATAATTAATTCTCTATTACCCCACTCTCCATCAGGTGCAAAAAATGAAGGGAGATCTTCATTAGGTTTGCCGTAAGGAGACAGGCCCATAAGTTTACCGGCTTCGATAGATGGGAACCCACAGTATTGTGTTACGGCTTCATACATTTTTGTATGACCAGGATATTCTGTAACAAAAACATTATCCTGTTCAAACATACCACAAGGAGTCCGGGTTCCGATATGTTTCCATACAGTATCAAAACCATTTTCGTAATCAGCATCAAAGATAGTTTCAAACTCGTAACCAACATCTTTAATGGGTTCTCCTAAATCAAGGAAACTTCCAGCGCCATCAGCGATTACAATAGCAGCATCTTGAAATCCTGAATTATAAAATCCACATGATGCATGCATTTCATGGTGAATATTATCGATAAAGTGAGTCGTAAACTCAAACTTTTTTCTAGCAATTTTTCTTACAAGAGATTCGTAAATATCTTCTCCAGTCCAGTCAGAAGTAGGACCATGACGATGCGTGTGACACACCACCAAATGATCAATAGTATCTACATAATCAAATGCTTTAATAATACCCATTAACGGAGTACCATCATATTTAAATCTAGAAAGTCTTTCTTCCTCTAGATAAAAAATAATTTCTCCGTCTTTCATCAAAGTTGTACTGCCATTATGTCCTCTGGCAATCGATAAAATAGTTGTCATTTCAGTTCCTTAATTATTTTGCAATATTGACCGAGTTGGAAAACCCTGGTGGTTTTGATGCAATTGCATCCTGCGTAACTTGTAGATCCGAAAAAATATTTGGTTTGTCTTTCTTTTGATCTGGGGATGATTGTTGTGGAGTATCGCAGCCTTGATCTCCACATCCGTATTCTTGTGGCAATATTACTTCTTGCTCTGGTTTACGATACCACTTGTTCATCAGTTTGTCCACTGATTTCATAATGACCTCTTCTACTTTGTCATTCATAGCCATGATGCCATCATTTGATCTATATGATTCATCATCCATAGCGATTCTGATAGGATCATAAACTCTTTGTCCCTCGCCCATATCAAGAAGATCAAATTTTTCATAATCAGGATATGAAATATTTTCAGCAAAAGTAGATCCAACTACAACAACTGCTGGAGTATCAAATGATTTTGCTAAATGCTGCCCAACAGAATCGCAACCAAGAAAAAGATCTGCTTCTTTTACAATACCTGCCCATGAACGAAGGTCTACACCTTGAGATGCTGGAATAGAAATAGTATCTCTTAAACCTGCTTCTTCAGGATTTAAAGGAACTTCACTAAACCAAATAACAGAATATTTTTTTTGTAGTCTTTTTACGATAGAGATAGCATTATAATATTCAAAACTTCTTCCAGAAGAATCAAAAATTAAGTTACCTTGTGATTGAATTCCTCTACCAAAAGGTTGGAAGACAACTGTTTTCTTTTTATTTGTTTTCTGTCTAACTTCCGAAACAATCATCATACCTTTGACCACTTCATCTCTGGTCAATTTAATAGTAGAATCTGGAAGTTCTCTAATTCCTTTATTGTTGATAGCGATATCAAATGCTTGTGGAAGATTACACTTTTGATTATAATACTCCCAGACACGATATGGTTCTGGAGTGCAAATGTCCGTATCCTTTAGTTTATCCTGAAACAAGTTTTTATGCCAGTGATCATAAACCTTGTTGTATAACGTAGGATGTCCTCGGAAGAAATCGCTTCCTCCCTCACAAACAATTACGAAGTCTTCATCTGGATGATCTTCCTGATATTTTTCAAAAGCAGGAATCGAACAGATCACGCGACCAGCGCCGCCATTAACAAAAAATGATTTCGGTCTCATAAAATCAATCTACAATGATTTAAGTATAATTATTTAGGCACTAAAAAAAGGGGTGGTTTTGCCCACCCCTGTATATGTTATTTGATTATATCAACCCGGTCCTACATCAGCACCTGCTTCTTCTTGATCATCATCGGGACCAGGATCATTAATAGGCCATGATGGATAACCGATTTTCGCTTGATGAACGCCCGAAAATCTGGTGTAAAGATTTTGAAGTTCCGTAATGTATGCATTGATAGCAGTAGTCTGATCTGCAGTCACTTCATTCTCTTCAGCAGCAATAAATTCTTGCGCTTGTACAATTAAAGAATCTCTCATTTGCTTATGCTCTTCCATAGTCATAGGAGCAGATGCAAAAGGAATAGCATCAATATTCCAAGATTCTGCTTCTAAATCATAGGTAACATTCATAACATCAAAGACATCATTAAAAGGAAGAGGATCTGGATCTGTATGATATGGTTCTGATTCGCCATCTAAAGTATATGAAACAGTATTCCAATCATCAGAAGAGGTATCTTGTCCAGTACAAATAGCAGCAATCACCGTATCATCATCACTAGTTGTGCAATCAAGAACTACTACACGACGAGACAGACCTGCTCTTGTGACCATACCGTCTTTCTCTTCTTGATTTCCTGACCACGGATGGAAACCTTCTTCTGGATGGAGCACACCATCTTCTGCGCCAACAAAAACAAATCCTTTTGCTGGTCCGTTATAAACTGCAGTGGCAGTATTGCCATCTACAGAAGTTGAACCGTAATAAGAATCAGGTAACTTATATGAATATGCTTTAGAAATATCAGACATGACCTTTATACATTCCTTTTATGATAGTATTTATAAAAATAAGAGATAAGATTTACTTGTAACTAATGCGAACCATTCCGCCATGACCACCTGATCCACAAAGAGGTCCATTATCGCAAGTAGATGCAGTGACACCACCGAATCCAGGAACTCCGTTAGTATGACACCAGTTGCCCTGACCAAATCCAACTGTTGCTTTAGCTGCACACCACTCACAGAAGTGACAGTTGCAGTGACCACACGTGTGTCTAGCAGAAACATATCCTCCTTTAGCACTTACCAATCCACCAGGATATGGGAAGAAGAACTTATTATGACATCTCTGTCCATAACACACTGCGTAGTATGCTGCTGGAAGACCAACAGCACCACCATCAGCACCATAGAATACTGCACAGCATCCATACTGACATTGAGATTCATTTCTTCTTGGTGTTAACCAAGTACAACTTTGAACTTGGCAATAGTTACAACCACCAAATCCACCTTCTGAACAGAAGTTAGTGAGTCCGTTTCCAGTGATATAAGTCTTGCATCCTCTGCGTCCAGATTTGGATGCAGTTCTGCAAGTATTCATTGCGACACAAACTTGATATTGGCATCCAGCAACTACATCATTACCTTGGATTTTCTTGTATGCATAAGCACCAGCGCCACCACCAGGACCGTGAGAACAGCAGCAAGAAACGGCACCGCCACCACCGCCGCCCCATGCCTCAAACAGAATCTCTGTGGTTCCTGCAGGAACAGTCCAGTTTGGGTAGTAAGCGTAATGATAGTCGTTGCAGAAATTTTCTGGATTCTCATTACCTTGCATAGAATATCCACCAGGACCAATGTATTGAACATTGTATCCTTCTAGTGGATAAGATGGTAATAAAGTATCCGGGTTAAATCCCTGTTCAGCACTGCCAGTATCTAGCAATCCCAATAAATCTCTTAAGTTAGATGCCATTTTATTTTAACCTATTAGTTACACATATGTAGAGAACAATCCGAGTTGACTCCCATCCAGCAGGAGCAATAGGTGATGCGAATCATACCACCCGGTCCTGGTGTGCCGCATTGGCAACTAGAACCACAACTAATCGCACTTGCATTACCAAATCCAGGAATACCCATGGAATAGCACCAGGGATCTCCAGAGAATGGCAAGTTGATAAAGCAATGGTTTTGCTCGCCACAAGTTGTATTAGTGCAATAATGAGTAGTTGACCATCCACCAGAATGATCAATAATTCTTGGTGGATATGGAAGCATTGCTTTTACAGCACAACTAGATCCCTGACATTGGGATCTAATAAATCCTGGTCTACCTTGAATATTGCAATCGCCGCCATATGATAAGGGACCATAACCTAAACAATCGGATTCAGACCCACTACAGAAATCAATTCTATCTAGAGCATAATTTCCTGCAGTTTGCCAAACACCACAACAAGTACATCCACCAAATCCGCCATCGGCACAGAAGTTAGTTAAGTTAGGTCCGGTGATATAAGTTTTACATCCTCGGCAACCACGTTGACTGCTGCTATTACAAGTTGCAGTTCCTACACACATTGAATAACAGAAACCACCTTCAATTTCTGGATACGATAAAGTCTTGACTGAATATGCACCTGTAGTACCAGGAATACCGCTCATGCAGCAGCAACTGCCAGCACCAGCACCACCGCCGCCCCAGATTTCAAAAGTTGCTCGTGTAGTTCCACATGGCACACACCATCTACAAATACAGTTAGTATTTGCACAATCACAATAACAATTTCGGTTCATGTCCATGAAAATCCAGACTTTTCCGTCATGGATTGGTTCTGTGGTTGTACCTAGACCCCCAACAGTGGAAGTAAATTCTCTTCCTAATAGATTTCTAATACCAGCCATGACTTATTACGCTCCTGATGATGGATATAATGTAAACCTAATTGCTCCAGTAGCGCCTGTACCACCACAGTAACAAGTATAACAACAACCTAGGTTACCAGTACCTCCACCCATTCCTGGAGGACCTCCCCAACGGCAAGTACTACTACCTAAACCTGGGAAAATACCACCGCTATTATTTGCTCTTTCTGGTTCAGTACATGACCAGCATGCTCCAGTACACTCGGTGCAATGGGAACCATATACTGCATATGTACCAAACTTTCCGATCAAACCACCTGGCATTGGGTTATACCACTTTCTCCCCTTCATGCTTCTGCAGCAACAATCTGACTGAATATATGAAGCAGTAATGCCATTATAACAAGTACCTTCTGCTTCTTTTTCTTTTCTAGCTGCTTCGTTGAAAGGAGCATTTAATGTTTCGTGCCAGCAGCAATATGCTGGTGTGCATCCGCAGTTAGAACAGCAGTTGTTTCCAATCTTCGTCGTACAAGCGTAGGCAGGATTGTTAAAAGCACAGCAAATACCTTCGCCCTTACCGCCGTAACCACCTTCTGCACAGAAGTTAGAAAGACCAGGACCGTTTACATAACTCTTACAACCCATACAAGCGCCACAGCAATTGGCGCAGCAGTTTGCCATACCAACACACATAAGATAACATTGGTTATCAAAGTTAGTTAACGTTAGATCACTGGCACAAAGAATTCTGCTATTATATTCTCCCGAATATCCAGGAACTCCTAGCGAGTTACATCGTACACCAGAACCCATTCCACCACCACCCCAGATTTCGATCCGAAGTTTACATGCTCCTAAAGGAGGAACACACCAGCATAATCTTTGACTTTCATAATTGTCACCTGCATTACCTTGAGCACACTGTACTCCTCGGAAAGAGAACATGATACCACCCTGACCAAACGCAGTAATTGGCGGCAGATCATCTTCTGTTGCAAAATCTAGTAAATCTCTTAAACTTGACATTTGTTTATCCCTCCTTTAGTAATATTAATTAGTTAGAAAGAATAGACCATCCGTAAGAAGTACCAGTAAAGTACAATTCTAAAGATGTATTTTTAATATCAATATCTAGATCATCTGCGATGTTAGCAATTTTGTTACCATTTCTGGCAACAGTTACCTTGACTGCCCCGCAGTTTCCAGCAGCGTCAATAAAATTAACTCTATCGCCAATTCTTGGATTGAGAGGAAGAGTTACGGTAAAAGTTGATCCTCCAGAAGTATCGAGGAGAAGAATTTCTCCTGCTGCAGCTGCGTGAGTACCAGTCACTCCTACACTTGCTCTAGACTCTGTTGGTGTACTAATAGAACGTCCCATTGGTTTTATGCTCCTTTATACTTGTTATTTATTAAACAGTTGATTCTTCTACACCGTAACACGCTACAGTAACACTTGAAGTGTTAGAGTAAGCTACGAGACGTTTTCCTGAATCAAGCACGATACCAGTTCTTTCAAGAACACCATAACCAGCGATTTCTGCTTCATACTCAATGTACTCTGCTGCTAGTGGTGTAGCACCAACTGATAATGCAATACGAACAGTAACCGTTGTTGCATTAATGTTTACAACATTGATATTTGCGTATGATACGGTGTCCGCAGGGGTCGTATATACTGTAGTATTTGTAGTAGCATTCAGGGATTGTTGCCCTAGGACTCCAGAAGCCATTTAACGTTCTCCTTATTTAAAAAAGCTTGATTTATTCTTTATTTATTTATGAAAAGAGGGTGCCTATAGGCACCCTTACAGGTATCAGATTCCACCTGCCCAGAAGGCATAACCTTTCAGTTTAACTAATTCGCTATCTACATATCCTTTAACTGCGGCTTCCGTTGGAACTTTTTGGTTACTAGCGGAAGATAGTGTGGGATCTGATGAGAACTCGTTGATAGACTCACCAATTTGACCACCGATCGAACCCAGTTGAAGTGATGTCAAACCAGACAGATCGAAGGAAGATGCATTCAAAGTTGTGCTACCAGTTGACTGGTTAACTTTGAAGTATTTACCAACCGAGAAGTTTCCATCTTGGTCAGTAGAAACATAATAAACACGACCTGGGAAGTTCTCTGTAACTTCATTACCTGGAGCAGGTGATTGAATTGGAAGACCAGGGAAGTTGGTCTGTGTCTTGGTTCCTGTACCAATGTTCAAGAAGTCATGACCAGTCAATCTTACCTGTGAATACAGATATCTGATCTTGAAGTTCTGACCATTGTAAGAAGGATTGGGTTTTTCTTCTGCAAGAATCAAGGTTACCTGACCATTAGGATCTTCTACTGAACTGGAAACAAGCATGAACTCATTATCAACTCTGATATAATCTCCAGAAAGAATGCTATCTTCGTTGAAGACTCTGATAGAAGTTTGTGAGTTATCTAAATCGCCAATGTTTTCTGTTTGTGTTGGGTTATATGCAGTAATTGCAACTGTAACTGCACCAGCATTATGAGGTGCTGCGGATGTTGTTTGTACTCCTCTAGTTACACTAACTTGAGTTGGTCCTGGGAATCCAGTAACTTCAACCATTTCATCATCAATAATCAGGAATCCTCCATTGACCATACCAGAAATACTTGTAACATCAAGTGTGGTATCGGCAGCAGACGGCGCAGCGGTCAAAGTTGTTTGACCACCAACAGTATATCTAATAATATCTGATAAACCATCATGAGCAACTGGAGATGTTGATAAAGCACCTCTAGTAACAGTTAAATCTCCTTTTCCGTCAGGAACTGCATATGAAGAGTTAGAAACAACATAAGTGAAGATGTCTGCACCTTCTCCACCAGGACCAGTGATGAATTCAATAGAACCACCAGGTTTTGGTGCTGCATCAAGGTCTCTAACAATAAGAGTAAATCCTTTCTGACCATCCTGATAAGTTGCTGCTGTATCTAAAACAGCAACTGATGCGGAATCATCACCAGTGATAGTTTCGTTAGCAATAAATGTTCCTTTCAGTGGTCTGATTAGAATTTTTGCTGCGCCAACTTGCAATGAAAGAACTTCTGCAACTGCACCAGAAGTGAAACCTTCGATTCTTTCTCCAACAATGAATACGTCAGAAAGTGTCTCTGGTTGATAGTTTAGTTCTTCGCCATCGATTCTACCATCAAGAGTAACTTCATCTGCGTTAAATCCGGAGGATACAATACCGTAGTTACCCCAGGAAGAGTTACCTGCCAAGGATCTGATGTTACCACCGTTAGAAGCACAGTAAGAAATGTGAGCGTAGTAAGTGAAGGAAGATACAATCTCGGAGTTTCCGTTGTTTGTCAACCAGAAACCAACACCGTTGCTTTCGTGAATTTGGGTGAAGGAGTCAAACAGCATCGACTTGTTCGATGGAGTTGCAGTTCCTTCCCACTTCTTGTGAACATGACCATCAACAATAGCACCAACACCAGCCTGCGAGAATGCAGAACACTGTGAGATATAAGGTGACTTGGTTGTTGGTGAGTTAGGCCATAAGCGGAGGAATACACCCTTGATTGTTGCTGTGTTTAAATCTTTTGGATCGGTAGCAGAAGGAACGAAACCTTCCATACCATCCATAACAAGGTCTTTCAGCATAGACTTGTTGGACATGTAGAACAATGTTGCATGTTCGTTAAGAACATTGTCTACGATTGAAATAGGAGCATCAGTTGGTCCTGATTCAAAAGTGTCAGAAGTCGTCCAATCGCCACCAGAAACAGGTAGAATCTGAATAACATCATTACCACTAACAACTTTGGTGTGAAGAACATAAGCAGTTTTGGTGCCAGCACCATTGCTTACTAATAAACCATCTACTTTATATTCGTCTGCAACAGTTCCTGATAGAGTCAGTTCAAGAACAGAACTATTTTGACCTGCATCTGGTTTAATAGTTGATGTTCTCATGTTGTCGCCAACAATAGAGACATACTCTGGAATAACAATAGGTAGTGTCTCGAAGTAAGTACCAGCTTTAACGTAGATGGTTGCTGGTCCAGTAACTTGAGTTACTGCATGCCTAATTGAAGCAAAAGATCTAGAGATATTTTCTCCACTATTAGCGTCAGCACCTTCTTCAGTTACGTAGTAAACAGGATCAGTTACATTGTTATTTTCCCACTGGGGAACTCCTGCGTCACTAACAGCAAGTACTTGACCAGATGTTCCGACCGGTAGACGAGCAGCACCTGCGCCAGCACGATATAGAATATCTCCAGTATCTGTCAGAACATTTGCTTGGGCACCCTCTGCCAAAGTGTTCCAATATGTACCAGTAGCATCTGTTTCTGGTTCTTCACCAGTAGATTCAGCAACTGCGATATACGAGTTGCTATTACGTACAACAGCATCGCCAGTGTAATAAGTAGTGCTTAAATTCCAAATGCCCTGCCAAGTAAATCCACCAACAATGAAGTCCCAATCAGCGGCACTTGATCCTGGGTTTTGTCCAACATTAGTTGTTTTTGCTACGTAAGAATTACCACCAAGAAGAACAACATCTCCTTGCTTATATTCTGTTGCAACATCCCAAGTACCAACTACTTTAAATCCAGTAGTAACGATTTCCCAACTAACTAATAGGTTAGGTGAAGATCCTGTATGAATATCTGTTGCAACATAAGTATAACCACCATAAGATACAATATCTCCTGGTTGATATGTTGTTGCCTGGTCCCAGGTATCTTCAAATACTAAACCGGCAACAAACAATTCAAATTTAGTTTCGTTTACTACGAAATCTGCTGCATCTGAAGTGTGTGATTCGGTTACGCGATATACACTGTTGCCATACTTAACAAGGTCATTAAGTTTGTAAAACGTACTGCCCTGCCAATCCCCTTTGTTATCTAAACTTTCTGTATGTAAATCCCAGTATTGTGCATCTTGGGAGTACCACATACTCTCGTTAGAAGACGAGGTGTGATTTGCTTTCGCAACATAAGTATTCGCGCCAAACTTGACGATATCATCAATGACGTAATCGGTGGCAGCAATCCAGTTGCCAGTCCAATTAAACTTTAATCTACCTAATCTGAAATCAGCCATTGTTGTTTACTTTCCTTACTTGGGACCTTCGGTGGTATAATCATAATCTTCATTGAAACGAATAACAAAGTATCCGTCATTGTCTACAAAATAAGACACTTTTCGTTCATCAAACCTAAATTGTTGATAACGATCTTCAGCACTATTATATAGAGACTTTTCTTCTGTAGTTTCCTCTACATAGTCATACAATCCAGTTGCGATATCCAGGTATGGTGTACCATCTTTTCGCGTGAAATCAGCGATTTCAGTTGGATCAATAGATCTGATTTTAGTGTATGTAAGCATACCCTTATCATCTCTTTGTAATGCATGGATAAAAAAATCATTACCTAAATCATCTGATCCATTACCCGTTGTAACGGTATCCGAAGCGCGATAAAAATCGCTTAAGAACATTGTCATACGACTACTCTCCAGTAAACTCCTTCCCAGATCAGTTGAACTTTTGCACCTTTTACATCAAAAACCAATGGAGAATCTATGACGCTTTCATTATTTTGAAATTGTCTTCCAGTGGGATCTGTTATTGTCACATTATTTATATGCCATGAAAATGCAGAATCAACAAACTCAATTACGTCTCCTGGTTTTGGAACCAGTCCATTATTATAGTATGGTAAAGTTAAAGTAATGCCATTGTTTGTAGTATCTACCAAATAACGCAAGTTTGTACCAAGAAGGGTATCGGTATTAACCCGTTCCCATCTTGCCCTAAACACATCAAAACCACCGTTGGTTACGCCGTCATGAATGACGGCCATATTTTTATCAGTATCAATAGTTAATTCACCTTCTGCACCAACAAAGTGGGCATGTTCAGAAGTAGTACCACGTCTAAATTGTACCTGGGTGGTCATGACGTAAAAGATAATGGTTACTGCTAATATTTATACTGTTAAATAATCCATCCATAAGTACGTTTTGGAGCAACACTAATCTTAACAGTTGCTGCGACACCCTGAATAATAATATTAACATCTGGTCTGTGTCCGAGCAGTGGGGAGGTGATAGTATCGCCATTGATCTTGATAGATCCAGTACCAAAGATACGGAGAGAAATACCGATAATGGTATCGCCGTGTACTTTGAATTGACCTGTTCCCTCGTAACCGAAGCTGCGAAGAACTTTCGCTTCGCCATCGGTTGTAATTTCTGTTCCTTCTTCTGGTGGATTGGCAGTTGTTTTTTCTGCTGCTGTGCCAGAGAGTTGAACTTCTGTCTGACCAACGTAAGGACCCTTATCAAACGATTCTACAGCAGAACCACTAATTTCTACATGGATATCAGAAACAACTGCTTTAGTAAATCTCTGTCTCGCAACACCGATGAACTCGAAGATTGCAACATTTTCATAAGTGATTGTTCTAGACTCTGCTGCTCCACCGAATACAGGAAGTTTGCCACGACCTTCGTATGCTCTTGATCTTGGGGTTTGTGCGACACCAGCAAAGTTGATGTCTGCTTGTAGACTTGGAGCGAATGCAACTCTTTCTGCTGCACCCGAGAAAGAGAAGATAGAACCAAATACAACTTCGCTTGATGTAACACTTTCTCTTGCAGTACCAGAAAGAGTGAAGAGAACTTGTTCGCCAGTATAGTCGTATGCAACTTTCTCTTCGCTTGTGACGAAACTGAATAGGTTGCCTTCGCCAACATGAGAGAGGGTGATGACAATGTTCGCTTCGCCGCTGATATCGTAAAGACCCTCGATTTGAGGAACAACTGCTCTGGATTCTGACGCACCACTAATTGCGTAAAGATTACCAGTTCCTGTAAATACACGACTAATACTAGAGTCTGCAATACCAGTTGCAGAGAATAGTAACTGCTTCTCAAGAGGATTGAAGGTAGCAGATTCTGCAGCACCGGAGAATGTACCAATGTGGATCTGACCGATGTAGTCTTTTGCAGATCTTTCGACACCAGCACCACTGATGGTTGCAGTACCTCCGCCAGGAGGAGCAATCTTAACTACATGTACATCAACATTTTCTGCGAATATTCTTGCATCAACTTGCTTGACTTCAGATACTGCAGATGCAATTGATGCTTTTCCAGTAAAGGAGAATAGTAACTGCTTCTCAAGAGGATTAAAGGTAGCAGATTCTGCTGCACCAGATAGTGTAGAGATTCTACCTTCACCAACAAAGTCTTTTGCAGTTCTGTATTCTGCAATACCGCTGACAGGAATAGTGCCTTCGACATTCCAGTTCGGGGTGAACCTGATGTCTGCTGCTTCTGTATAGAGTTTGATACCTCCAGATCCAACTTCAGAGCGACTAGCTTTCTGAACTGCAAATCCAGTTGCAGAGAATAGAAGTTGTCTCTCCAGAGGATTGAATGTAGCAGATTCTGCTGCACCAGATAGTGTAGAGATTCGACCAGAACCAGTAAAGACTTTTGATCTTTGAGTATCTGCAACTCCACTAATGTCAATTTCAATCTCTTTAGTCTCGACAAACGTGAGATTTTCTGGAGTAGTAGATCCTCTGAATGTGAATAGCGAACCAGAGAATATTTCTCGGAATGTTGCTTTCTGACTTGCAAATCCAGAAACATTGAGGTGTGCTGTGAACTCGGGAAGTTTCTTGGTAATCGCTTCGGAACTGATTCCGTTGGAGAAGATAGCACCAGTTCCCAGATATGCGTCGGTTTGTCTCTCGACTGCTGTGCCAGTGAGTGCGATGCGAACTGTTGATTCTTCTGCAAATACACGCAGAGGAACAACACCTTCTCCAGAAAGAATAATATGTGTTGTAATATCTGGAGGATTGAATACAGCAGATTCTGTTGCTGTTCCAAGTAGATGAAGAGTGGACGGAACGAATCCAGGAATCTTGACAGTTTTCGATTCTGAAACTAATCCACGCGAGAAGATCGTACCTTCTGCCAGGTATACATCTACATTGAGTACACCTGCGACACCAAATACAGATATTGTTCCGAATGGTTGCTCTGCAAATGTTCGGTTTGGAGTCTTTGCAAGTTGACCAGAAAGATTGATATTTCCTTCTGCTGTGTAGTTTCCGAAGGAGAATGATTCCTCGGCAAATCCACTGATAGAGAACAGAAGTTGTCTTTCTGTGGGATTGACTGTGAAAGATTCTGCAGAACCAGATAGTGTGGAAATGCGACCACTGCCATTCCAGTTTGGTACATAAGCTTCGCGAACATTTCCAGAAATTCTTGCTTGTACTTCTGGTTGCTCTGCAAAGGTACGCAGTGAAATAGGAATCTCACCAGTAATCTCGAAGAGAGCACCATCAACAACTTCTCTGACAGTAGACTTGAGGGAAGTAATTCCTCCAGTAAAGTCGAAGAGTGAGAATAGATCGTCTGGAGATGCAGTGAAGGATTCTGCAACACCCGACAGCGTAGAGATTCTTCCAGTTCCCTCGTATCCTCTTGCCCTGACTTCTGTAGATGCGCCACTAATATTGAATAACGTGGCGAATACTTCATCAACGGTTGTAGATTCTGCCGCACCTGAAAGACCGAATAGAGTTCCAGATCCCTCGTGTGCTTTGGTTGCTCGTAATACACTTTGACCAGTGATATCGAAGAGAAGCTGTCTCTCGACTGGATTGCCGGTAAAGGATTCTGCAGCACCAGACAGTGTGGAAATGAATCCAGTTCCTTGGTATCCTCTCGATCTAATCTCGGAAGAAGCACCGCTGATGAATATAGTTGCGTCCTGAACAGTATTTCCAGTAAAGGTAACTCCAACCTGACCAGAGATATTAATTTCAACATCTCTTTCTTCAGAGAATGCTCTAATAAACTCCGATCTTCCGCCAAACTGGAATAGAACTTGGAACTTCTCGGCAACACCGACCTTCTCTGATGTAGCAGCACCAAAGATACGGAATCCACCAAGTCCACTTTGTACATTGGGGAAGCGAATTCCGACTTCACCACGGAAAGCAAACAGTCTATCAGCACCATCAATAAATGATGTTTTGTGAGAAAGAATAACGACAGGAACTGCAGTACCACCAAATCTCTCGAAGAGACCGAATGGATACGTAGTATCATGATCAAGAATATGTTGCCAATCTTGCCTATCATCTGGAGTGGAGAACCATCCTCTCTCTCCAGTATACGCAAGATCTAATGTGCCAAAATCCGTTAACGGATAGAGAGCAACTGGATCTGCACTTGTTGATGCTGCAGTAGCAACAGATCCCAGATCAACTGGAACAAGGAAGTCTGTGGAAGAATTATTGTAACTGTAAACTCTTGCTTCGTCTGCTCCAACAAAGTCGAACAGTATTCCGGAACCAAAATGCTTAAGAGTGACCTTCTCTGTAACAAGACCACCATCAAGATCTAGATGTGTAGCACCATTATATGTTGGTATAAATCTTGATTGAGCAATACCAGAGAATGAGAACAGTGCTTCTCTTTCTTGTGGGTTGCCTGTAAACGATTCTGCAGCACCAGATAGAGTAGAGATAACACCAGTTCCCTGGTAACCTCTACCGATGTTGATGTTTTCCAGTGCTCCTTTGAACTCGAAGAGAGTCTGGAACTGTTCTCTAGATACAAATACTTCTTCGGCACTTCCTTGAATGGTGATATCACCACTTCCGGACCATACAGGAGGAACAAAGATGAATACATCGCCACCAACAGTGAATGTGCCAGAACCAGAGAAGGCACGAACTCTTGGGGTCTCTGCTGTTCCTTTGAGTGGTAGAAGACCGAAGGGATAGTTAGTATAGTTATCAAGAATACCCTGATAATCGACACGGATGTCTGGCGTGGACATCCATCCAGTTTCGCCAGTGTAACGAAGATCTAAACTACCATAGTCATCGAAGATTGTCGCTGCATTAGCAACAGATCCGTAATCAGGATGGGTAATGAAGTCAATAGAAGAGGTGTTGTAAGAGAATACTCTTCTCTCTTCTGCTCCAATAAAGTCGAACAGAACACCTGTGCCAAGATGAGCAAGAGTAACTTTCTCTGTGACGAGTCCACCATCAATATCGAGATGTACTCTTCCATTGTATCTTGGAATAAATCTGGTGAGACTATTACCAAGAACCTTGACATCGAGACCTTCGATAGCAGGAACTGCAGATCTGCTCTGACCAGCAATACCCGTGAAGTCCAGTAACTTGTGTTCTTGATCTGGACTTGCAGTAGTTGCTTCTGCTGCACCAGATAGTGCAGAGATAAATCCAGAACCAAACTCTTGTAGCGAGAAGTTTGACTTGGATGCACCACTGATTGTAAATGATCCTTCACCGTAATGGTTTTGAGGACCCTTGGTTCGAGCATCACCAAGGTTGAATAGTGTACCAGTACCAGTGATGTGTGTAAGTTTCGCGCCAATCGTTTCGCTGCGAAGCTTGAATAGACCGAATGGAGACTTGGTATAGTTGACGAGGATCTCGCCACGATCGAAGACCTCATATACATCATCCCCAGGAGTTCTGAATAGAGAACCAAAGTCTTCGTTAGGTTGTGTTGTAGATGCGGCAATCTGACCATAGTCTTCATACGTGAAGAGGTCAGTTCCTGGATATGAATAAGTGAGTCTTCTGCTCGCGTTATCAAATCCGAATAGAGTTCCAGAACCATCATACGCAAACGTGCGTAGAGGTTGAGTATTTCCGAGGTTGAATAGTGTTCCACTACCAATATGGAGTAGTGATGATAAGACAAATGCGTCACCACCAACTTCAAATAGTGTCTTGCGTGTATCTCCATCTCCACCGACAACAACTTCGCTGCCATATGATAGAGATATGAATCCGTAGTGATCAAATTCATATGTACCAGTCCATGCTAACTGGTAAATTCTAATCCTCTGATTAGGTCTTCTTGCCTCTACTGGGACAGTAACTGTCTTATCGCCAGGAGTCGTGTAAGTAGTTTCTGCATTGTCTAGTAATTTTCTAGATGCATCATTAAGGGAGAGACCTGTATCTAGGTATCTCATCCATAGGTCTTCATTATTTTCTGGAGTCTCGCCACCATTAGTGCCGCTACCCATAACGAGTCTAAAGGTGATCTCCTCAATACCAGTGAGGTCTAGATCATATTCAACTTTTCTGTATGTACTACTAGGATCGAAAGCTGTACCGAATCTGACGTGTGGACCTACATCAAATCCATTAGTAGGACTAGTGCCAGCTCCACTGACGGATGTGTATCTAGATCCATCATATACCGCACCGTAACCGCTGGACAGATCCGCAGCAGTTAACGCGGTAAGTGAACCTTGTCTGATCGTATAATCAGGATCCTCTGGGAATACCTTGGTGACCGCCTCTCCAGCAAAGCTACCGCTGAATAGAGATCCAGATCCACTGTATTGGGTGCTGTAAGACGCTACAGCGTCCCCGTATACGTTTGGACCACCAGAAGTGTCGTAACGATACAAGAACGCTGCATTCGCCTCTCCTCGGAGGGAGATGGTGCCTTCAACAATCCATGGGGCTTGTAGTCTTGTAAATGCTTCGCCCAACTCAAAGAGTTGACCGCTACCAACGAATACTTTCTTAACAACGAACGTCGTGCTGCTCGCTAGTCTAACGACGCCGAATGGGAATCTTGTCTGTTGATCATAACGCATGTCACCCCAGTCTTCCTGACCGGTAGTAGGTTCGGTGACACTTCCATGATCGATTGTTGCTGTGGGCGCTCCAAGCGTTCCCAGGTCAACATAAATGAACGGAACAACTGAAGATGGTGTGTAGCTGTAGGAAACATTTCCTAAATCAACTCCAGATATACGAGGTATAGATCCAGAACCATCATACCTGTGTGAAATATCTGGAGCAAATACAGTATTAGAATTGATTGAAGAATGTAAAGATCCCGAACCAGAATGGGAAAATCCTAATGTTAATCCTGGAGGTCCTTTTGTAACTGTATAAGTGGTAATCGGTGGTCGTTCAACTTCATCTGCTACAAGAACTACACTCTTTACTCCATACTCACCTGCACTAAAGAGGTTATCATAATGCTGGATATTTATAAAAATACCCTGATCAGTCTGTGCTTCTTCTGGTAGAGTAAATGTTCTTACAACTGTTTCTGATGTTCCATCAGAAGAATCATGTTCAAGAATTGTTCCAAGACTGGTTTGACTGTAACTACCACTTAATCTATAACTAACTGTTAAATCTCTGCCAATATTAGGTTGATCGCCACCATTATTGTCATCTCCACGAATGGCTTCAATTCTAATTTCTTTATAACCAATAGTGTCATTACTTTGGGAACTCCCAAAGTAAAACATCATATCCGAATTTAATCCATTGGTTATTTTGAATAGAACATGAGGACCAATATCAAATCCTCCATAACTTCCGGCACCAGAACCCCCATTCCTATTTGAAATGCCATCTGTCGAATACGCGGAATACGTATAAGTAAGATCTAAATCTTGTGAAGTAGTAACAAAGCTGCTTGATGTTATTCCGAGAAGATCTCCTCGGAATAGTATATTACCTACACCAGCATATGAAAATATCATCTACGACAGCATACTACAATAAAAAAGGGGATCGCAAGCAATCCCCAATATGATAATATAGAATTCAATGTGAGGATATCAGTCGAGGCTGACGTTGAGACTTACTTTGATTTGGTCACCGTCGTTTTGGATGCTGTATGGTCCATTAGTAAATCTTTCTGCAAAGAAGATTGAGGAATACAACGTTAAATCGCCAGCACCATCAAGAGCGGGTTCAGTAGTGAATGTGTTAGCATCTTCTACTGTATCGATTGTGTATGTTCCTGCAGTAGTTGCTGCGTTTCCAGTACCCTGATCGATATAGATAACGTCTCCCTTAACGAGACCGTGTGCAGTTGCTGTGACTTCGGAGAAGTCAAAGTCAATATCGTCGTTGTTGTTTGTTGGCTGAACGTTGTCGATCAGAGCGTTGTTTAGATAAACTGTAACAGTTCCATCAGCATCAGTAGTTTCTCTATCAATACCGATGATTACAGTAGCAGCATCGACACCGTTAGGACCAGCATTACCAGCGTTTGAACTAACAACCATACCTTTTGTTAGGTCTGCGGCAACTTCAGAAAGGAAGTTAACGTCGTTACTAACAGCACCTGAAAGAGCAGTGTCGATATAGACAACTGATCCAGAAATACCAACTACACGAGTTGAAGCAGCAACGCCAACTCCAGTTACGCGCTGTCCAACGGCAACACCAGTAGTTGCGGTAACGGCAAGTTCAAACGTGCCAGATGTGCCGGTAGCAGCAGTTGTGTTGGTGATAGCAGGCAGGACAAAATATGAATCTCCTAACTGACCACGAATACCAGACTTGGTGATTGTCGTAGCAGATGCAGCAGAAGCGGCATCAGCAACACCATGAATGGTGGAAGGCATGTTATTTGCACGGGCAAGGTAGTAACCGTAAATATCGCCAGCAGCTGCACCGAAAGTGAAAGTTTGCTCTGGATAAGAAGCAGTTGTTCTTCCTGCGCCAAAAGCAAGTGCTTGAGCAGTGAAAGTACCAGTGTTCTTGACACTCAAGTTGAGAGTAGTACCATCAATGTCAACAACATATGCTCCAGTGCCGACATCGCCACCAGTTACGTAGTCGCCTTTCTTGATACCTGCATTAGAAGCAACGGTAATAAGGTAAGTACCTGTAGTACCATCGCCATTAACGGTAGTAACAGCAGTACTTTCTGTAGCAATACCCCAACGATTTCCGTTTAAAAGGATACCTCTTTGGTCTGAATAATCCTGATCTGTTCTATTATTAATAACCGCAGGATAATCAGTCGTTACTGATTGACCATATCCGATAACATTACCGTCGATATATGGTTCAAAATATCTGGTCTGTGAAGGCGTATCGCTTTCCGCAGGATACGTATCTGTTGTGTATAATTTTAAGATTAAATTTCTGGGAATCGCCTGATTAGCATTCAGAAGATTACGCAGAGATTCAATTTCACCACTATTGGTTACTAGCAATGCCATGAAGACTTTCCTCTACTGTTTTCGTGCGAGTTTATTTTTATTTATAATGATGACGATTTATAATTTCAGTTTCAGTGAAACTACAAATCTTGCGATGTTGATCGAGTAGATGACCTCAAACTGGAAAATATCTCCAGCCGTCACTGTAGTGTTCCACGTTGAAAGATTCTCGTCTTTATTCTTTCTTTGAACACTATTATTTAGCACACCAAGGGTAGGTCTTTCTGTTCCACATATAGATGTGAAATTAGGAAAGTCATCAAATGTGCATTTTTGAATGTCTACTTCAAGATTACCTGTAGTATCAGAAATAATAGTCCAGGATTCTATAGTTCCGGTAACGTCAATAGTCATATTGCCCTTAACACCATTTGACAATGGAAATGATCCACTATCAATAACATAGTTTAATGTCCTGGTCAAATCAGCGGTTGTTGCATACGCTACACCAAAGAAAGCAGAACTTGCGGCAGGTGGAGTGCTGAAAACAATTTGATCGTTTGATACAATGTAATCAATTTTAGGTTCTAAAATTACATTATTGATAGAAATTGAAAGTTGCTCTTCATTCAATGGTGTATATGATTGACCATCTATAGTAATACTAAAGGTATCAGCGGCACCATCAAATTGAGATGCAATACTATCTAATAATAAATTAGAATACTGTACCGACTTTGAAGGAATCTGATAGTTTACGTCAAGTTGATATTGTGCTGGTAGTTGCTTACCAACATTATATGCATTATTACCAACTCTAACGTTATATTGTGCCATCAGGAAACTCCTGGACTTACTTCAGCATTTCCCATAATGACTCTTGTTTTGTATCCATTAGGATCTTCAAGAACAATATCATATACATATCTTCTCCTATCTAAAGTAGAAGTTTCTACGTCAGTTAAAGATAAAGCGATTTCACCAGCAGTTCTATTGACAAATGTCAAAGTAAATGGTACTGAAGTAGTTGCAGAATAACTCTGTTTCATTGCAGCACTACCGGTATACCCCGACATATTAAGTGGGGTGCCATCTTTATTGGTGATAAAAAAAGTAACACCGTAGTCTGCTCCTTTATCAATCAGAATGTTGACTGGTATCGCTGCCATTTTCCTCTCGTTTATCTAATAGGTCTAATGTTTCTAACCCACCCTCAAGTTTTAACTTATATTCTTTCAATTTAGCGAGTTCTTCCTCGCCTCTTTTGATTTTGAACTCGTAGTCTTTTAGTTGGGTTAAGAATTCCTCTCGCATTTTTGATGTGTCCATAGTAAATATATCATGTCAAAGGTATTTATCAAGCAGCACGATACGTGATACTGAATGCATAGTATGCGCCATCTGCTGTAGGTAAAGCTTCAGTTGTAGCATTATCTCTAACCGCTTGGAACAGTAGGTTAGTAGTTCCTATATCAGTCATGCAAATAACATAGTTATGATTACCTGCTATTGGAGCATTATAAAGTCTTACTGCACCTACGGCATATCCAGCGCCATCCCCTGTACTGTATGAAGCATATGGTAAGTTGTTAATAACCAATGCACTATTAGTATTACTACTATCAATTTGAATCTGTCCCATTACAGTTACAAGATTACCAATTCTTGTCCATTGTAATTTATCACTACCAGTGATCAACGTAATACTGTTATCGCAAGTTGCGTCAAATTCACCATCGAGATAAGTCTTTAGTACTCCATTTGTAGCACCTGATGGTATAGCACCTGATGCTATACCAAGTTTGAGTCCACCAGATGGACCAAAACCAACTTCATCAAATAGGCATATTGGGGACTGGAAAACGATCGAAGCAGCAGCGTCTGATGAACCAATATACATCAATGATCCAGGAGTGACTGGCTCAATGATTTGTGTTGTTAACTTTTTCGTATCATCATTAAGAGAAAGATCGCCAAAAAACACAGAGTTGCCGTCATCATCAATAGTGACAATTTCTGAACTGTTATCAGATTTACGAAGTTGAAGTCCGTTAGTGCCACCATAGAAGTATGATCTTGTTGCATCAACTTGTAATACGTTATGTCCAGCGCCAGTTATATAAGTATTTGTGTTAGGGAGGTCGAGGTTATCCCCAAATGAGACCGAGCCAGTCGAAGTGATGCTATCCGCAGTGATGCTGCCGTCCGAACCTTTTAAAACTATGGTAGTACCACTGACATTTTTAAGGATTAACCTAGTATCAGAAGTTCCAGATCTATACAAACCACCAATATTTGTATTGCCGTTTTTAACTTCAAAGGCGTAAGTATTGTTTGCAGTTGTGCTTGTTACTGTACCAGATGCAGCAACGTCGCCATCAATATCAACACCATCATCAATGGATAGTGTTGGATTTGCTGCACCCTGGTAATAGAAACTCGTCGAACCAAAAGGACTAAAGACTGCTTGATCTTCGTATTGTGTGTTTGCAGTGTCGTACCATCTGACATGGAAACCAACCTCACTATCCAGTCTTAAGTCTGAAGATGTGTTATCATAGTAGAGATCAGCATCTTCGTTAGTACCAAAGTAAATAGGTCTATCATCTTTCATGTGTAGAGAGGTTGCCTCTACATCTTCAAACAGTGCATTACCTGTATTGAATATCGAGAAAGTAGGAGTAGTTGCAGTGTTTAAAATAGAATCACATTTGACCATTCCTGCAAACGTGGCATTACCAGGAGCATCGATTTCTGATGTGATTCCAGCAGTTCCAGTCTGTCTACCTTTCCAGAGAGCACTTCCACCGCTATTAGAAATATAAATCTGTCCGCCATTAGTGATAGTGATTCCATCATTAGTCGATGTCTCGCCAATACCACCGCCAGGAAAATAAGTAATGGGATACGTACTGAAACCGTATGGAACATACATCGACCCACCAAAGACAGCTTCAGTAACCATCTGACCAGGAGTTATCTGATCTGCAGTTTTTAGAATAAAAGTTCCAGATGCAGAATGTAACTCGTCATTAACTTCAAGATCTCCTAAAACTGTCGCACCTGTAAGGTTAGTTGCGAGTTTTTTAGCACCGTCATAGTAAAGTTCAACAGAACCATCTTTGAGAGCTGTGATATATTTTTCGTCACTATCAGATTCTGATCTAATAATCAAAGCATCGGAATCAATAAATGATGTCTGAACACCTGCATTACCATCGTAGTAAATTTTGAAATCAGAGTCATCACCAAAAACTGCCTGATCTCCGTCTCCCCAGAAAGTTTGTGCTTGAAACGTTACATCACTTGAAAATGTTACATCACCATTAAAAGTTTTATCTCCACCAAATGTTTGTACTCCATCAACAGCGGTATCCAAGTCTACAGCAAGTTCGTTAATCTCCAAGCGTTGCTGCTCTAATGTAAAACTATTTGGTACGTTTCTTAATGTCATTTGATTAGCTGCTTAAGGAGGGACTTGATTTCGGACATTTCTTCCTTCAAAGTATTTAGTTCAGAGACTACATTTCGGAACTCATTAGAAAATGATTTGTGGGAAGATTTTGGGGCAGTTGAAACAATTGCCCCTGTAGTTACATCTCTAACAAATCCATCTTGACCCTCAACTTTTATATAACGTTGCATATCAGAATGAAGCTACTGCTCGCAAATCCTGAATCTTGGGAACGTATGAAGGGTCGTCAGTTTTCATGACGATCTTAATAGCAAAAGAAGAGAATTCTGTTAACTCCTCTTCACTATATCTCAATTCTTGATAAGAAGACTGCTTCTCAAACTGACCCGAAATACTATTTTCTGATGTCGCAATTTCATTAAGTTGATCAGGAACTCCAGTACCATTAAAATATTCCCAGTTAATATCATCAAAATTCTGCTGTGATGCAGCAGGTTTAATCTTATAGAATACTTTAATGTTTTCTATGTCTCTGACATTTACTGTCAAATATGTATTGATAGAAGATGCCGGATTATTAATGAAGATTTCCTTGGTAACATACTTTGAAGCACTGGAGGTATTGACAGAACCAGTTTCAGCAACATAATCAACACCTCGACTGAACGACATGTTACTGATCTCTGAAAATTTAGATGTCTCGAAAGATGATCCATCGGAATCAATCAAATCTCCTGCTCTGAAAATATCAGCAATTTGATTTGATGTCTGACTTTGCCTTGCATAATCACTACCTAAAGTAATTACGCTAGTAAAATCATTATTGATTGGTTGCTTATCATTTTCTAAAGTTAGTAGTTTTGTTTTGGAATCCCAAGCGATTACTTTACCACTAATCTTATTCTCATACTTTTCACTTCTAACTGATGGGTTGATAGCATTTACAGTTGCCCCAACAACAAAGTTAGGTACTTGTTCAAAAACACCAGAAGTGGAAATAGTTACGGTTAAGTTTTCGTAATCACCACCAACTTCAGATTGGGTACTGAAGAACAGTTGTTCACCAACAGTAAACTGTAGACTATTTTTAATTTTTACATAAACATCATTATCGATCACACGCAACACTTCAGACTCTGCTCCAGAAGTTTGACCAGTAACATTTTGATTAGTTACTGCCAAAATATCTGCTCCACCACCTCCGTCATTATTACCAGTGATTGTAAATTTGTATATGGGATACATTTTAAGGATTTGGTATCTCTTACCAAATCTTTTTTCAGCACCAGAAGAGTTATCAACACGATTAGAAATAGTTTTAACAGATGCTGTACGCAAATCAATAACAGGAGACAGGTGTGATATCTCGGAAGAAAGATTAATTTTATATTGTAAAGAACTATCAATACCATTTACAACTTCATTAATTCTTGAAGTAATCATTTTTTGATTTAGGAAATATTGTTCTTCGTTTAAGAAGGTAGTTTCCATATCAGAAACATCATAAGAACTATAGTCTTCTGTAGAAGAATCTACAGGAACTACATTTGTAGTTTTTACGAAACTATTAATTTTCGTATTTGATAATTGTAAGTAAGGAATTTGGGCGTAGAGTTTTTCATACTTTCTATTATAAGAAGCAAGAATAGTATCTCCACCACCAAAACCTGTATCTGATGCTCTAGAAGGACCTACGATATTATAACTATCGATACCGACGTTGGAAACAGTATACAATGATGATTCCACATCAATCTCATTATATCCAGCAAAATCATCTACACCACGGAAAAATACTTTTGAAATTCCAGAATCTTCAAATCCGTGATCTCTGTGATAAACTTTGATAATATTACTATTATTTTTAAACAGTTCAGATGTTGCCGTACTATTAGCAAGAGCATAAGTTTCAAATGAATCCGGATCAAGTTTTTCGTATCCGAGATCTTCATTCTTGATATTGAGTTCTGCAACTTTGGTTGTATCAAATTCTGCTCTATGCACAGTAAATTTGACATCTTCAAACAGATCTTCCGTCCAGTTATCTACATTCTGTGATTTGAATACAGAACCAAGTAATGGTTGAGCATTGACAACTAAACCAGAAGAAATATCAGTTTCTCCTAAACGAGAAGACCAAATCTCATATTCAGTATCATCACATTCGATGTTAATAGCATATTCAGTATTGTTTTGTAAATATACTGGATAATCAAATTTAAATGTTGTTGCTGTTGTGGACTGGATAGAATCTCCAGTATCAGAAGCAATACCCATTCTTACTGCAGGTTCATTAATAGTTAGTTTTGACTCAATGACAGCGCCGGTAGCACCATTACCAGAACCTCTAACAACAACTGATGGTGGGTCTGTATATCCTCTACCACCTAAAGCAACTTCTGCCAAGTAAAGTTGACCGTTATCAACTTTTGCAGAACCTGTAGCAGTGCTTCCTCCAGGAAGTTGAGGACTTTCGATAGTAATAGTAGCACCTTCATAACCAGAACCGAGGTTAGTAACATCAAGAGATGCAACTCTACCAGAGTCTTTAGCAATCTTTAACCCTACAGTGGCATTATTTGCATTATTGAACTGGGTAACTGATGTGAGAGTAATATCTTCATTAGCAAAGAACGAAGAACCATTATGATTACTCAATACAAATGTGTATACCTGTTCATTTGTAATAGAAATCTCTCCATTACTTGATGCTATTACTTCAAAATTATTTCTATCTAATATTTTTGAAATAGGACCAGAAGCAAGAGATCTTCTACCGGTTACATATTCACCAAGTTTGATGGTAATATTTCCAGAAGAATAAACTTTAAGGAAAGTGTCTGGGTATAAAGTAACTTGTGATCCAGGAATAATATACTTACTTGGTTTCTCGCTTTCTACGTTAGTTAGATATACTCTCAATGGAATAGTAGAACTCTTCTTGGCAAAGAACAAATCTACTGCTGTAGCAAACATACCACCATCAAAGTTTTCTACTTTGAAAGTTTGTGCGAGAGGATTTGGTCTGGATTTATTTTCTGTATTACTATCAATTAACTGCACACCTTCGTTTGATTTAAAGATCGCTGGAGCAGTTGAAATAATAGAAGCAGGATTTTCTGGGAGAACACCAGTTGCATAGAACTTAACTTCAGCATAACTATCTACAAAATCTTTATTGGAATCGGTAGAACTAGAAGTAAATCTAATATTCTTGGCACCTGTAGAGAAGAATAATTCTTCGGAAGTAGTGTCATATTGCGTTGTATTAACATCACCAGACCATGAAGTATTCATTCTTGGTGCATAACCAGCAGGAACTAAAATAATTCCACTAGCATTACCATATTCATCAGTCGTTAAAGTATTGTTAAAAGTAGTTAAAGAGTTTCCAGCAACACCAGTAAATCTGGAATCGGGATTGACCCAACGACCAATACTTCTTTGATCCATGAATACATAAAGTTGAGTCTTGGGTTTAAGTCTCTTAAGTACAAACTTAACAGGAATTGATCTTGCAAAGAATCTCAATGCATTTGCAACGTTAGTTCCATTAATTGTTTTATACCCAACACCCTTTGCAATCTCATTATTCTGTGGACTTACATTAGAAGAACTTCCTGTACTAGCAGAGTTTACTGTAGAATCAGAAATAGTACTGTTACTTTCACCAAAACTATTAATGTTAAAGAAAGATTTATTAACACCAACCCAGTTAATAACGAATGAATTGTAGATGCTAGAAAATGCTGCTCTAACATCTTTTTTGCCAAGGAAGATGGAAAATAGATTCGTATTATTTTCTGTTACTAAAGGAGCAACCGTTGTGTCATACCATTGATCAATGTTTGGAATTAATGACGCATCACCCACATATTGTAGAATTACGAATGGATTTGGATTAATAGTTTTAGTTGCAAATGCATTAGAAGCATAAGAAACATTATTATATGGTAGTGTAATGACACCATTAGAATTTTGATATCCATCTAGTTTCCTTTGCTCGTCTCTAGTATTAATTTCGATCAAAGAAAAACTATCTTCTTTAGATTGTGGACGCAAAACAGATTGCTGTGGATCAATAGCACACAAATAATCTAAAGACTTGATATTACCAACTTGATGAGTTTCAAAATTGTCAACAACAAAACCACTCTTGGTTTTATCAATACCCAAAACATCCTTTACTTGCATGTTAAGAGCTTGCTGCTCTAGGATACTTAATGTCGTGTAATACTCTAAACGCTCAACACGTTTTTCTAACTTACCAATATCACGCATCGTATATCTACGATTATCGACAGGAATAATTCTTACATCCTTACTTGATTTGGTAAATGCTGGGATATAAACATAATAAAGAGGAATACTATCTTCAATAATTTCTGGTTTGGATGGATTGAGCGAAGAGTTGCCAGTTTTAATTAAAAACTCTCCTTTTTGATTAAGAAATACTCCATCAATTCTATCTAGATATTGAGACTCGCTAAATGACATTGTATAAGGAAGAAGTCTGCTGGACGAAGGAGTACTAGATACAGAACCTCCATCACCAATAAAACTAATGTAATCTGCTTGAGACAACAACGATGAATCTTGGTAACCAGTAATAATTGTATTTGAATCTACTTTGGGTCGGAAGTCAATAACATTCTTTAGATTTACAATACCATATACTGTACTATTGAATGATGGGATATCATCAGCGACGACACCTGCCTCGTGAATATATGAGTCAACAGTGCAAAAATCTCCTTGCGAATGCTGGAAATAATCAAATGCAACCACTATTTGACCTGTTGGTGGATTAAACCCTGGTTTTAATACAATCCTTGATACGTCATAGAATGTTTCTCGCTGACCATCATCAAAAGTAAAACGGTTAGTTATATCTGTACCAACAACTAAATTACCATTTACGTCTACAGTTGGTGGGGAAGACGCAGAACCTTCGTAGATATATTTAATAGCATAGACATCAGAATAACTAAATGACTCGGTACTCTCATCATCGTAGTTAATTCCCCTCAAAGGAATAACTCTATCACCAGGTGCTCTGATAATAATTCTCAAATCTGAAACTGATGTTTTTAACTTTGGTCTTCCTTTTGATACTTCAATAGTAGCAGTTAATTTAAGTTTAGGGAAGTTGGAAACATTAGATCCAAAGTAGTTACTTGGAAATCCGATAGTGATACTACCAGAAGATAACCCGGAAGTTGCATCGGTAGTATTTAAAATATTAACATATTCTGGTCTCAAGTAAACAATATCACCTGTCTCTACTCGATTAGAATCACCTTTGTCTAAAACAGTAACAACAAAATCTTTTTCGTTAAAATCAACAAATCTTTGAGTACCAAAATCTAACTGCGCTGCAAAAGTAATTTCTCCACCACTACTAGATCCAGTGGTTACAAAATCTCTTCGGATATAATATTTAATTTTAGTGTCTTCTGATGTCTTAATTAAACTACTAACTTCTTTACTTCCAGTTGGAAATACTAAAGATGAAGTTGCTGTATTATTAATAATAGGACGCAACCTAACAACCGAAGATGAAGTCACCTTTTCTGGAAGAGCACCATTTAAGTAAATTCTTGATTTTGTGGTTCCTTGACTATCGGTAGCGTAATCAACAATATATTTGTGAATTACTCCAGCGTCATCACTGAATTGGATTGCATCACCTTGAATAAGATATTTTCCAGCACTTGCGCCAAAACCAGTACATTCCAAGAATTTATATCCTTTAGTACCAGAAAAATTAAATTCAGTTACTGCTGTTGAACTGGAATATGTAGGATCGACAGTTTCTATATCTGCTGTAAATACATTTCCAGAACCATAAACAGAATATAAAGACTTTACATTATTTGCAGAATAGTTAAGAACAGTGTTCTTAAACAATACTGGTAATACCTTTGCTTGAATAGTAAAAGCTCCGGTAAAGTCAACTACTGGAGGTGCCACATAATCTAACGAAACTGCATCTCTATTTAAAATTTGTACCTTGTATAAAGTTCCTCCACTAACACCAACACTAATATCGGATGACTGATAAGATCCAACAAATACATCTGATGGTTCATATTGAATACCATCAATAGAAATTTTTGCAGTGCTGTCGTATCCAGTTCCTTGTCTGGATACAACAAAATGTGAGATAGTATTTTCTTTAGCGATTCTTAAAATACCACCTTCTTCATTTGTGATTGTTTCACCTGATTTGAAATTACCCGCTAAAGTTTTTACATAAAGACTTGCGCCTGTAGACAAAAATCCATTACTATTTCCTTCGATGATACCATAGGCACCACTTTGAGAACCTACAATATACTTACCTGGACTGAAATCTGAAGTAATACTAGAATCAACTAGTAATCTAGTAAAGAATACTGGATTGAAATATGACATGTTGAAAATGCCATTATAAGTTTCTTCTCCCGAAGATAACCTACCTTTAGAAATAACAACATCCGTATCAGGATTAAATCCTGTTGCATTTTTCAAAAGACTAAAATCTTTTGGTTTTGCTACTCCAATTAATGGTGTGATCGTCTGATCATAATCAACAATATATCCAATTTCATTAATTTCCTGTTGAGCATCCGATTCCGTTTTATAAAGAAGTCTTCTCCTAGTAGTTACATTATCATCATACTCAATAAACAAAAGATCTAGATAGTCTTTTCTTCCAGCAACTGTTAGTTGTAAGAATTGGGCACCAACATCACCTACTTCTGGTCTTGTTACTTTTGCAAAAGAAATAGTATCAACACTTTTTACCGTAGATACTGCATTAGTTGATGTTCTTGACTGAACAAAATAGATATTTTTGAGATCAGCACGATCAGCGGGTGTGTTTGGTTCGATGCTTGATTCGTCAATCAACCCAAGATCTAAATTTGCAAACAGATAGATGGTCTTGATAGCATCATCTGTACCAAAAGACTTACCTCTTCTAGATAAAGTTTGAAGATAATTAGTGGAAGATTCTAAATCATTTAATCCAATAGTTCCGTCATTATATACAGAATTTAAATAGATAGTTGGGTATGCAGTAAGGTCAGAACCTTCAGCATTTAAGGGTATACTATTATAGACATTAGTAATATTAAAACTAGAAACCCCATTGGTTTTAATATTAATGTTATCTCTAGATAAAGTATTTCTTGCTTTGTCTAATTCTAAATACTTGGTTTCCTTATTTACAATTTCATAACCCCGAACATATGCTTTTCCGGGTCCGACAGAAAGTGATAGTTTCTCTGTAGCTTCTGACGGCAATAATCCATTAACTGTGCCATCAGCGTCTGCTGCATAAATTCCTAGATTACCATTTCTCTGGTAATACTCTCTTACTTCAGTGTCGAAGTTATCTACAACATAATCACCAGACTCGTCATATGTTCTTCTTGCTAGAGTCTCTTCGATTAAACTATAATCAACTTTTCTAACCTGGCGCTCAATAACACCATTTTTGATAGATAACAGTTGAATAAAATTCTTTTCTGGAGTTTCTGTGTACTCGTACTTGATAAGATTTAATTTAATCTGTAATCTATGAGCACCTGGAGATGCAAAGTTAGAAGATCCGGTTGCATTATCATACAAACTAGAATCTTTTTCTGGAGTTATTACAGATTCTGATACATTAAAACCAACTTTTGTTGATGGAGTTTGAGTATATCCAGAAACAATAATAAGTCCCTCATCATTACGAACAAAAAATCCGTTAACAAAATAGATACCTTCTTCTACTTTAACAGCAGAACCATATCCCATAGCGGGACTTTCTACAAAAGATACTACACCTGTATCTGGATCTGTTACACTAATAGTAGTAGGTAGAACACTCCCGTCAGTGCCAACAACGAGAAGAGGGCTATTAATGCCATCGACAATTTCCAGAGTTTCTCCTTGGCGGAAAGATTGTTCATCGCCACCATCACCCGCCGTCAAATACTTTACATAAATTGTGTCGTTACTATTTTCTGTTGCTTTTGATATAGTAAGGACTAGTGCTACAACGCCAGAAGACAATCCAGAAATCTTTTGTCCTACTAAATTATCGATATCGTATTTTTGATATACGATTTCTCCATCAACATTAATAGCAACTTCAGAAACTGAAGATAATTTTACAAAATCTAATTTTGTATTCAGACCAACTTCTCCAGGGATGACCAGATCTCCCTGCTTAAACTGATTCTTGCCATAATTCTCAATCTGATTTTGCAGAATAGACTGGATACTATTCAGCTCCCTACCCTGAATCGGGTAGGAAGGTCTGAATAATACCTTATAGAAGTCTTTCCCGGAATCGTAATCGTCGAAATATGGGATAGCGTTAAGATTAGTCTTCTGTGGCATTGTAATATACTACCGTCTGGTTGAAATTAATTAATAAATCAGAACTCGATGACTAACTTGATATCCTCAATTTGATCAGCTGCTCTAGTAATTAGTCTTCTGTTCTCTATGTATATGAGATCTCCAGAGTTATTTTCAATTTCTGGATTTGCTAAACCATCCGTAAAGATAGAACCAACTAATTCAGTTCCGTCTACTAAAGCAGTCTCTACAGTTCCTACTGATCCAGATTGAGATCCGGTCACATTGTTTGCGGCATCTGACTCAAATGCTCTTACAACTCCAGTGTCTTTGTGAAGACTTGGTGTTTGAATATACTTAAGAACGCCACTTCCCGGAGTACCTGGTGTAGGAGAAGGACTTCCTGCATCAAGAGTCCAAGAAACTACAGTACCATATGCAGATCCTCCACCAACAGTCTGGGTAATCATTTCATCAGAAATATAATCTCCAGTCGCTCCAGTAATTTTGATTGCTTTCAGACCATTAAGAGTATCTGATGTAGCGAAAGTGGATGTACCATAATCAAGGGGATCTTTGATAATACCGATACGACGGAAGTCATTATCTACCGGGAAGTCACCAGCATTCTCAATGAAAGTGAGACGAATGTTTGTCATAACTCTCTTGGAGTTAAGTTCCATCTCAAAATCAGAACCATGACCACCTTGTGGAGGAAGAATAGGATCTAATGCAGGAGTATCGGTTGCAGTTACAGTTTCTGGAGTTGTGAGTCCAGCATCTGCAAACAATCCAATAGCTTCTGTGCTTCCGCCAGTGCCCAAAGGAACACCAGTAACAAAAGGAATAGATGCATAAGTATAACCAGATCCTGGTGAAGTGATTGCAGCAGCAGTAACTACTCCTGCATCGACTGTGACTGTCGCGATAGCACCTTGACCATCTCCTACTACAGAAGCATAGAATGTGCCTGATACAGGAGCAGTGAGAGTGCCTGGGTTGCTGATTAAAGCAATATCCAATGCACCTGGAGTGGCAGCTGCTTCAGTTGCTACTCTAGTTGTTTCTCCAGCAGCATTAATTGGCATAAAATCAGTAGACAAGAATGCCAATACATCATCAGTTGGGATGGTGTACATATACTTCCAGACATAAGAATTGTCAGGAGCAGTAAAAATGCCGTTTGAGTAAGTACCTAAACCAGCTTGAGGATTGGTCTTTGGTTCATGAGCAATGTTTACGCCAGTAGGATTCGCTGCAGATTCTCCATTGTAGAGACACTTAAATACTTCATAAGATTGATTCATGATATAAAATTTTGCATTAGAGATAGACGTTCCTCCTAATGCCGTAGACTTACCTACTTGACCACCACCTGCTGGGGTAGCAAAGTAATCCGGTTTCCACATGTCAAATTTTGGATTGTCAATCAAATTCCAGTTGTAACGTCTTACAACATGTCTAGCATAAGAACTAGTGATTCTTTTGGCAGCAATAATATCATCATAGATATGATATTTTTCAGTTTGGTTATCGAGAGGAACCGGAGGAATATTTTCTGTGGAGAATCTGTATACTCCAGTTGTTGCTGTTACTAATTTGTCTGCATTGGTTGACTGATTATAACCCGTTAACGTCGAACCGAGAGCAGGAGCATCGGTAACTAGAGGACCAATGCTTGAAAGAAGCAGAGAGTTATCAAGAACTTTAGTTACAGTTGCTTTGAAAGTTGCTCCTGCCCAAGACGCACCAACATAGACTCCATCACCAACGGCAAACGAGTCTGATCCGTCTGTTGAATAGATTTCTAAATAAGACTCCCAAGCTTGGGGTCTACCTACAAAGAAGTACATTCTACTTCTGTCACTGCCAGTATCACTAGAACCCTCTGACAGAGATTCTAGGAACTGCTTTGCATTAAAAATTCTGAACTTTTCCGAGATAATAGCAGCCATTGAAAGTAAGTTACGGGGGTTATTTCTGTGTTATTTATATTTATACTGTATATTAAACAGTTGTTGCGTTGCCAATAGTTCTTAAGATGTCTCCAGCAGAATGATCTACTTCTTGAGTATTATCAACTCCTCTGGTTACACCAATAAATCTATCGGGAAGTTTGGAAGTATAAGAAATAACTTCTTTTCCTACCAATAATTTTCCAGCACTTGGGAAGTTAGTAGTGTCTGGGATATAAAGTAGGTTACTACCAATCAATAAATCAGAATCTAAATAAGAACCAAGTTCTTGAATAGATGGAATTCCGAAGTTCAATACTCTACCAGTAGTTGAAATATTGCTATCAGTAATAGCATAATTTTCTGTCCAGGAATCATTACCACCATTAAGAGAATTAAATTCACTGAAAGTTGTATCCAACTGTTCTATGGTAATACCAGAAACATTTGCATAACCAACATCAATATATAGAGACTCGATAAAATCTCTTACTGATTTTCCAGGTAGATAATGACTATACAAGTATTCTGTATCGCCCATCGGATTATTATTAAGATCCAAAACACCAGTTTGATAATATTTTGTAATTGGATGAGAGTAAGTATTGTAAGAAATATTTTCTAACAATTCATAATCAACTTCAACAGTAGTTTCATTACAAGACAAGTTATTGTTTTGATTAGTTGTCTCTACAATAGATTTATTTTCAAAATGGGTAGTATCAAAAGATACTGCTACTGGGTCTGGAGTAATAAAACATACCAAAATTTCTTTGTAATCAATCGGAGATGGTACTCTCACAGCAGTTACAGATTCTATTAATTCTCTCTGCCATAGATAATTGACTTCGCTAGTAATGCTAATAATTTTTACAACACCGTAGATACCATCTTGAGCTTTCAACTTGAGGTCAAAAGAAGATTCTGGATGTCTATTTCCACGTATAACATTATATCCTCTAGATACAACTACTCTTGGAGCAGTTGTATAACCAGACCCACCATCAATCAAAACTAAATCAATAATCTGACCACCGTACACAACAACTTCCGCTTTCGCTCCACCACCATCAGGAGTAGAGGGAACAAAGTTTAAGACAGGTGGAGTGTAATATTGATATGCGGTAGGATTAATTAAAATATTATTGTCAAAATACTGTTGTAAGTCTCTTTTATTCCAATCAAGACTGGTAACTACCCCATTAGCAATATTTGCAGTAACACTTAATCCTTCTCCTTTAGCATCTTCATTATAAGAACCCACATTGATTTTACTAAAGAAACTATTAGAAACTTGCTCTCCTGAACGATATTCTTTAGTTTTTGCAAATAGAGGCATACTAAAGACTTCACGCTGATCTATTTCACCATCAATCTGTATAAAGTCTCCTACTCTTAAATTAGGATGTTCTTTAATAATAAAACTTGTATACTCATAACTATCAGTTAAATCTGTAGTTTGTAAGAAAGGAGAATAGTTACTCTCAACTCTATTCAAAAGTCTTTCATTTTGTTCTGTTAGTAAATATGAAATACTAAATGAATCGAACGAAACACTAATAATATCAGTAGTTCCAGTAATAGTACGCCTAGAGAAATAAACAGGTTCGTCATCAATCAAATCTACGTTTTGTGATCTGATAGACATTTCCCAGTCATCACCATTAGAAAGACCAATATCAATAACTTCTCCCCAAACTCTTTGAGCGCCACCAACAATTTGATAAACAGTAGTTTTATATGAGGTGTTTTGTTTAAACCAAGAATCAACTTGATCTCTAGTTCCTGCTCCAGAAAAAGTAATACTTGTTCTATTGTAATAAGTATTTGATTCAAAATCAAACAGTGTTACTGTGGAGTTATAGTTTTTACCATAAAAATATAAAATGTCAACCTTTGCATTGGTATACGTACCATTTGCTTGCGTAGTAAATTTTATCGGATCGGCAAACGTAATAGAAGGACCATTTATTCTGTAAGAAATAGAATCTCGTTGTAACACACCGTCAACAAAAACATATGCATATAATGGAGTATCAAAGTTTTTAACTCTTCCATTATAATCAAGAATTTGATACGAATTTGAAATACTATTAAAAGGTATTAGTTTTTCATTAATACCTAATCTTTCATACGAACCTACACTATACCCAAAGAAATACTCTTCATTTTGTAACTGATTAGGAACTCCTTCATAAAGGTCTTGATAATTTTTGGGAGCTTTAGAGAATACGATTTGATCAGTTTTTACCGAACTGTTGAATCTTCTGATCTCATATGAACCTTGTTGTAAGACAGCATTTAAATAGATTAAGAAATTTTCATTTTTGTCAGATTTTACAATAGAGTTATCTTCGTAGAATAGATCAAAGATTCTTGTTCTACCATCAAAACTATTAGAGATATTTTTTAACTTTTTAAGATACTTGTTGTTATCTACGTCTTCTCTAAATTGAAAACCTCTAATATAATATTCTTGTGCAGGAACATCTACAATTTCTCCATCTACAATGCTCTGTCTCTTTCCAAAAGGTGGTTCGTAGAAAGTAATTTGGTTTCCATTAATTTTATACGAATAACCAGGGTTTTGAGCCACACCATCAATGGTAATCATAATAGACTGATTATTATTTGGCGTAAAAGCAGTTCCTGTTTTTTTGTCTTTAAGAGTAAAAGACTTATTACCAATTTTTAATCCCGTCGAAGGATCATATCTACCATCAAAATCCGGAGACAATACGATCTCTCTAACTCTAGTCAAAGTTTCGTCAAAAGAATCTACTGCCGCAGATCCTTCTCCTCTAACTACTGTGGTATCTTCTACTTTAACAACTGAAGTAGTGATAGTTCTTCTGGTTGTCAATGAAGAAACAGCAGTTGCTGGTAAAATAAGATAGTTAGTTAGTTTTTCAGAATTTGGTTGGTTCTCAACCATTCTAGATTCAGAAAAAGATTCTATAGAAACTTCTCCAAACATTTTGAAACCAGCAGGATGAGTAGTATCTTTTACTACGTTTCTCCATTGCTTAATCGGAGTTTTACTTTTAACTACATAAGAATAATCTTGATAAAAGAACGAATCCGTAATTCTTTGATTGACGGAACTTAATTTTCCTCTATCAGAATTAAACTTACCAAGGGTTCTCGTTCTAGTAGAAGAAACTGGAGAAAATTTAGTTCTTGAAATAGAAGAGATGGTAGCAGTTTTTCCTCTGGACCTACCAGAAATATTATATCCTTCTCGGAATACTCCATCAACATTAACTAAACGTAAAATATTGGATCCTTTATTCCATCCATTAGAAGCAACTTTACCAGAAGCAAAAACAACTCCATTTATTTTTTGCTCAATAATTTCTCCGTCAGAAAAAGCATCTAAATCAAAGTTATATAAAGTTAGAACTTGCGGAGATTCATAGAAAGATTTAATTGAATCATCGTCAAAATAAAATGATCCGTAGTTAATAAACCTAATACTTTGAGGAATACCGATATCAGTTGACTCAAAAAACAATTTATTATCAGTCTCTATAATATCAACTTTTGGTGTTGATAAGTAGTTTTTACCGCCATTTATAATTTTAACTGCAGTAATGATACCATTATCACTTTGTACTTCAATTTCTAGTCCAGTTCCGTCACCAGAAACAACTGCTTTGGGAGAAGAATACCCCTGACCAGCAAAATCAATTGTCAAACCACTAATAGAATTTGTGGATGCGTCACGAAGTGCTGTTACTTCTGCTCTATATCCCGGAGCAGGAACAACACCTTTAATTACTGGAAGAGATTCGTAGTTCTCTCCAAGATTATCTAATGTAATAGAAGCGATTTTTCCTACAGACCTGCCAGTATATCTAATATCTCCTGACCCGTCATATTGAGGAATGTCATTCAACGAATAAACAAATTTATTTTCGGTTGTGAATATAACTCTCTTAAGTCCAGCAAGAGGATCCTCTTTTACTCTCAAGAAAGAATTATTAGTATCTGTTTGTGAACTAGTCAGGAAATAATAATAAGTAGTGTAATCGACTTTTTTTCTTTTAACATCCCCAATATTTGCACCGTAACCCAATCTAATCCTTACGAATGATCCCGCGTTGCCAGGTTCTGCTAGTCCAACTTCTTTTTCTTCAGTAAACACATTATAATTTGCGCTGGTAGAAATATCCAAATACGATCCAAGCATTGAAGGATGACTAGTATCAAATTTATAAAAATAATATTTTTGAATATCGATAATGGGGTTGGTCAAGTAGTTTACATTATCTAATGAAAATAGTAACCTATCATTCAACGAAGATACGCTGGATACAGATACAATTTTTGCAGGAGCACTTTGATCGGCAAAAGAAGAAACTTTAGTTAGTTCTCTAGGATTGGTAGCATCAAATCCGTAGTTAATAACTAACTTGTGTGTATTTTCGTCATATGAAACTACATACGGATCATTGACATCATTTCCAAAGAGTTGAGCTCCCGGAGTAAATCTATATCTAGGTCTATAAGATAGTACTGTAGATCCTGCGAGATGGTTTAAAGAACTAGTTCCATTAACACCTCTTTCTAATCCAACTTTACGATTAACTGTATCTACTGATGTCACTTTGACAATTTCGCTTCCTACTTCTAAAAGATCATTTTCGGAAAGAGAGAATACTTTATCTAATACAATATCTGTTCTCTCTACACCAAGACCAACAGCATTAACAGATACTAAAGGAATAGCAGTACTTGGTGCAGGCTCAACAATGATAGTACCAAATGCTTCTGGGTGGCTTATACAAACAAAATAGTATGTACCGGGAACTGTTGGAGTAAATACAATATCTTCTGTGTCATCAGTAGACCCATTGTTAGTTGCGTCAGTTGTTGGAGTATATGTTGCAACTTCTAATGCAACACCATCTTCCCTAACATTAGTAGAGTAATCAGAAACAAACCACACTGCATGCACACCTTGTGATGCTGCAATAGGATTGTATGTAAAAGTAGTCCCTACTCGAATAGTATAAGTTGGATTTGTTTCTCCATCAATATCAAATCTATACTGTGGTAATGGAGATCCTGGAGTAGTAGTTTGACCTACTACCGTAAGTGCAATCCCATCTAAAGTATCAGTGATTACTAAAGGTTCTCCAGGAACAGTTTCCAAATATGTAAACCATTCATCAGATTCACTATAACCAGTGTAAACATACTCACTTCCGTTACCATCTACAAAAATAGTTCCCACTTCTCCTAAAAAAGTTGTAACATCATCTACATCAGCAGTATTTACTTGAAAATACCCGGTTTGGTAAGCATCAATCACATCCTGATTGGTCAAAACCATGTCAGGATCGATGGAAATATCAAGATCGGAAGGATCTGGTTTTGAAATACTTGCTGGGTTGATAGTTAAAACATCATCTGTATTATACCCACTTCCAGCGTCAGTAACTACAATAGACTCGATTTGACCACTATTATCAAAATTGTTTGTATTTACAGTTACTGTTGCTTTAGCATTATTAGAATCTCCCGCAGACCCCACACCATCTCGAACATTAGTAAAATCACTGAAAATAAGTTCTACATCTTGGTATACTCCTCCTACATAATCTCTACCCAAACCAATCATATTAGATGATCCAATTCCAGTATCATTCACTTTCCCATTAAAAGTTTGTGGAATGAGATCTAATTCTTGGTATTGTTTTTTAGCAACATAATACAGTGTTTCTGTAGTTGCTTCATCCGGATCAATTTGAATATCAACTGCATCGCCTTCTGCAAAATCATGTGCTCCTACAGTTTCTGCAATAGCAATAGATTCATCTACTGTTGTGATGTCAATATTAGAACTTAAATTATTAATAATAACAATTTCTGATCCAGCAGTATTGGTAAGATTACTACTTTTTAAAATTGTTTCTCCTTCTTCATAATTTAAATAGTCTGAAAAATTACCACTAGTAACTTTCACTCTTACAGAGTTCTGTTCTAGAGTTCCTGAAAGAACTGTAGAACTAGCGATTACATTAGTTGGATCTTCAAAAAATACTAATTCTAACGTTGCTCCCTGTTCATATGTACTACTTTGGTTTAATAGAAGGTTTAAAACGGTAGAACTGGATTGAACTGGATAACCAGGTTCAAATTTATTACTAATAGATCTTAAAACAAATGTCGTCTCTTCAATAGTATCTCGAAGCAACTCTCCAGTTGCTCCGGTTGCTGGTTGAGTAACAATATCTCCAACAAAAGAGTAAAAAGGTTGTACTGTTGTCAATACAGACGCTTTTGTTTCTCTAGATTCTAAAGAAGTAACTGATTTTCCAAAAGTTGATGAAACTACACCAGTAGCACCAAATCCTCCTGTACCAGAATCATCAACGTAAATTTTTGAACCGACAGTAAAGTTCGGTTGAGAGTCTTCAACAACTACTGAAGAAACGGAACCTTTAGAAATAGAATCAATAATTGCAATTTCTGATTTGCCATTTTTTTGTGTTCCCGGAATAAACAGTCTCTTTACATTTCTTGGAAGAGAACTTTGAGTAACATCAGATTCGTAGTTAGACTTTACTGGCAAAGAATAATAATTTTCTCCCAAAACATATGGAAATACTGGTGTTCCTGTTTGGTCAACTGTTAAAAAGTATGCGTATACTCCATTAGGAAACTCTGGTGTTACGCAAAATCTCCCATTATTAACATCTAATCTTTTTTTCCCTGTATCTACAGTTGGTGTCCACTGATAATCGTCAACAAATGTTCCCAATGGATATGGTGCATCTACAGGACCATCTACTCTACTTACTTTAAGAGAATACCCACTCTCCATTCTAACAATATCAGAAGTGGAGTTTAATGGATTTTCAAAACCATATGGTCCGTAAATAGGATTACCGTCATACGCATAACCTAAAATGGGTGAGTGAGTTTTTGCAGCAGTAGTTTCTAGTAAAGTAGTAGTTGCAATATTATCACTTAACCTTAATCTCAATCTTCTTGGATTTGAGATTACTCCATAGTAATTTTTATTTCTATTGTAACCTGGTACAACTAATCCGCCATTGTCATCCAAGTTAGCAGTAAAATGTCTGTTCTTAACCCATTCGCGAATATTCGCAGTAGCAGTAGCATTATTTGAATTCGCATCTGGAACTACAGTAACTTGTATATTCTCTTGAGTATAAAATTTACCTCCATCTATCTTTACTAGTTCTACAATTTGTCCTTGTGGAGAAATTAATGCCTGGTATTCTGCAAACCTACCTCTACCGCCAAAATCACTTATCACAACAATAGGAGGAGATGAATAATATTCACCTGGATTGACGATACGGATACTAGTAACTTCTCCTGATGTTACAATAGCTTCTAATACAGCATTTCTACCACTAACAATCTCTACTGTAGGAGGAGAAGTATAGTTAGTGGAATTGTCAGTGCTAATAATTTCTGTTACAGTATCTCCCGTCAATATAGCACTCGCTTTATCATTTACGCCATTAATTAAAATAAATGGCGGCCTTTTATATCCAGACCCTCTACTAGAAATCGTAAAATTGGTAATAGGACCATATTCAATTAGATCTTCGTCTTTATATCCAAATGCAATCGAACCATCAACAAAAATACCAATATCCCTTCTAGGTGTTTTGTAAACTTCTGATGTTGTGGTTGTTTGTTTAGGAACAATTTTAAGTAATTCAGGATCTGATACTGTTTCACTGACAGATGCTGTCAAAATCCTTGTAGATGGATATGATGAGGTAGTAAAATAATATAAATCATCATCTTCATATACTGCACCTATACCAGAAAGCACCTTCTGTAAACCCTGTCCCACACTAGGGTTTAGAGGAACTGATGGAGAGTCTCCAGTAACATTTACTTTCCAGCGATAATTTGAAGAAGCGTAATCAAATAAAATTGGATCTGCAGTTTCAAATCCCGGTTTTGAAACTTGAACCCTATCGTTAATAGATGCATATGGTTCTGCAGCATCAATATCTAAACTAGTTAAAACTGCATATACTAATAAAGAAACTACTCCATCGGGAGTAACTGCCTTGAGTGTAGAATAACTAGTAACCTCATCACCAACTCCATGAGTTCTTGTGATGTCTCCTCGATTTTTGATTACAAATTGTCTAGCATTCTTACCCTCGTAAGAAATAACTTCGCTATTAATGACAACAACTCCATTAGAAGATACCCAACCAAATGTAGAATCTACTGTAATAGTATCTCCCGTAGTCATAGCGGGAGTAAGTGTTCTATTCAGAACAGTTTTTTGAGGAACTGAAAATTCTGAATTTAATGATGATGGATTAATAACTAAATTGAAAAGTTGGTCGCCTCCATCAGAATCTACAGAATAAAAGTTTTCTACAACTGCAGATGCATAATTTAGTTTAATATTATTATCTGATTGTTGGATTATTGTTTGACCCAATAACCATTCAGGATTTCCGGAAATAACTTTTGCTTGAACAATATAAGAAGATTCCCAGTCGGAAACAGAACTTTTTAAAGTTTGATCTTTTGGATTGTATGTTGTAGGAACATCATCGTTACTTTTAGATACAATGCTATTAAAAATAAACCTAATAGATTTGTCAGTTCCTTTTACTTTATAAAAACTAGAGATATTTTTAATTAAAGTTCTCTTGTCTACATCAGATTTGAGATATGCTTCTGGAAAAGACTCTAGGTATTGATTTTCAAATGATTTTACAATAGCATATAAAAATAGATGACTTAAGTTATCAACATTAGATGATAAATCATGAGACGTTGCTTCTTCAGAAACAAATTTTGATTTAGTATATAAATCTCCAAGTTGTGTAGTACCACTCACTCCTCGGGAAACTTCTAAAAGTTCTGTACTAGTTCTTTCTTTATAAAAACAAATCTCATTACCAATTTTAACATAACCATTTTTTAACGGGAACGAAGAGGCATCCGCAACAATAATGGTGGTGTCGGTGGTATTTAAAGATGATGAAAGAGTAGTTCTCTCTTGTAACAACTTTTTCTCATAAAAATCAACATCATAGTACGATGTTAAATTTGTAATAATATCTAAAGGATTTCCAGGTGACTCTAAATGCTCATAGTAATATTCGAGAACTTTCTTAAAGTTCTCATACTCCGATACAATAAACCCCGGAAGTTGATCTTCGATGAGTGAAGAGATCTGTGTATTCATCTAGTTACTCTGGATATACCGTGAATTTACTATTACTAATGTCTACATCTAGATATAGACTTCTTTCTGCATTAATATCGTTACTAGCAGGTTGTACTCTAACCTGAATTCTATTATCAAAGAAACTACCAGAAACGATAGTTACATCATACAGTTTGATTTCACCTTCTACATAGTCAACTGTTCCCAAGTCATCTTTTAAAACAACTTTTTCTCCAGTCGCAGGATCTATTCTATATAGGACAATTTTTCCATCCCGATCTTCAAAATACACAGTATAGTTGGGATACTCACTAACCTTAAAACCAGTACTTTGCAGTACAGGTCCATCACAAGATTTTCTGAAAGAATTTTGAAAACATAACTCATAATAATAAGTAGAATTCAATGCAGGATAAAAATCCTTACGTAACATAATACTAGTGGTGTTTGAGTTGATAGACACATCAGATTCGTCAATCACACCAACATACTTACTATATCTAAACTTACCATTAAACTGCTCGGTTTCTGATAGTTTAGTATACTCATCTACAGCACTAATAACTTTAGATCTAATTTCTTCTGGAAATTGTGTAGTCTCTCTAGTATTATAATATATTGAACTATTAATCTCAATATAAACTACAGAAGGATCTAAAATGTCTGCAGTGACTGATGCAACCGCATAATCTTTCAGACCTTCACTAATTTGCTGTTTTGTGAATGTTGATAGTGAAGAACCACTATTTGGTTTGATAATAATCTTTACCTTACCATATTCTGGATATCTTTCCTCTTCACCACCATATACAATGATGTCAGATACTGCTGGATAAATCTTTCTTACAATTGCTGCATAGTCTTTAGCAGTTACTGCTCTGTTTTGCGTTGCATATTGTTTCGGAGCATTGAATTTAATTTTATCAATGGATTCAATATTTGCACCACCAAAAGATTTAGTGACAGTTGTAACGTTAGTGATAACTACTGGATATACTTGATCGGACTCATCAAGTAAAGTACCAGAAAAAGTAAACTGGGAAGCACCATTAGTTGCCTCACCACTCGTAATCAAATATGATACATCAACTACTTGATCATTATCTAACGCTCTACCAATAACGTTATCCCCAAAGAATAACTGATACTGTTCATCTAATGACTCGTCAACATAATAAATGTTATCTTCAGAGGTAACGTCGATAATAGTATCGATTTGGTTGTAATATACAAACGACGATGACGTTGGAGACTCAAATACTCTCACCCTAATGGTGCTCGTATCGGTATTTGAGTTGGATAAAATATATTGTTGCCTGGATAAAGAAGTATCAACTACAAACTGGTTTGTAATTAAACTACCTTCATATACAGGTACGTTTGTGAAGAATGCCTCGTTATTTGCTACAGGTACTTTAATATCATCAATAGCAACATAACGATACAGTTTATCATCAAATGTAGTTACAAATCCCGTACCCTTCTTAAGAATAATATTAGAAGGTGCCGTACCAGGGAATGTTACTTTAAAATTAACTACTGCTTGAGGTGAAACAACAGACTTTGGTTTATATCCTAATTGTTTCGCTATGGTGATTACATTATCTCTTAAAGTAGCAGACTCAAGAAATAACTCATTCGTCACCATATTGGTGTTGAATGCAGTATAATACGTATTATATGCTAATACATCTAATAGATTTGCCCATACAGAACCTTCAAAATCAAAATCGGTAAAATCTGACTTTGATCTCAAGTAATCCTTGAGTTCGGTTTTGATATCGGTAAAATCTAAATTACTAACCTGAACGTACTTCATTATTGAGTTCTCTGCAGAAGGAAGTTAATTTGTAGTGGTGTGTCTTCACGACCACGAATCTCAAATTCAAAATTTACATCAAATGCATTATCAACAAAGTTAGGTTCTACTGTCAACCCAACTACGTTCACTCTTGGTTCGTATTTACGAACAGTGTCATTAATCTCATTCTTAATAAGTGCTGCTACACCAAAATCTAATGGTTCAAACAACAACTCTGATAAACTAGATCCTAGTTGTGGTTGAAAAGGACGCTCGCCAGGAACAGTCAATAGTAAATTGATAATTGACTGTTTGATTGCAGCATCCTCTTTGGATACTTGTAAATCACCAGTAATCGGATGTGGTTTAAAATTAACCTTTAAATCCTTAAAAGGAGCGAGATCTGGCACAACAAGACACTTTTATTTTTATTTAGTAGGCTTTTCCTGCTTCTCTTCTTTTACCTTCTTTAAAAATTTATCAGAATCAACTTGAGTGATTAATGTCATACCACTTTTGATAAAATCTTTACTTTTATCTGTTGGTGAGTTGCCCATCGTATTCTCCTGTAGTTTATATTATAATTTATTAAAAAAGGGGGTAACACCCCCACTAAATCAACCCCGACCTTGACCACGATAACGCTTCTTTGCTTTGTTACGTGAAGTAGCAGAATACTTTGTATGCTTGCCCATACCCTGTCGTGTCCTCTTGGGTTTCGGTTCGATTGTGATGTTACTAGTCAGACTTGGACGACGTGCCATGAGTTTTAGTGTGAACTACCGTTATTATACCATAAAATCATCCACCTGCCAATACCGAGTGGGAACCTTGTGCCATAACAGCAACACCACCAGGACCAAGACTTTTCAGAAGATCCCCGATACGTGCTACTGATCTTTTATTCACAAATATTTTTGTAGATCCTTTTGAAATCTGATCAATATGAGGAGATTTCTTTGGACAGATATGTGCTGAAGTTACATCGCCAACACTTGCAGCAGGTAACTTATTAACTAATACTGTACCTACACTACTTACAACTGGTACTGGAAACCAACACCCATGCCCACTCTCGAAGTCACCTAGACGACTAATCCCCGATCCTGCTACTGACATTAGAACTTTGCCTCCTCTCCCGGTAATGCGGTCTTCTGTTTATTTATTCTGTATTGTATACGTTTACCGTGTGCCGACCAGTTATTAACTACATCCATGTATGCAGGAAAGTTCCAAGTATATGGTGGACATGTACTAGTTACAGTAATCGTAAAGAATAGTCGTTCTATAATAATCATAGAAGGTTTCATTGACCACATATAACTACTATTTGCCGCTGCTTGTTCTGTCGCAGCAGTTCCTCTAGTTAGTGCAGCAGATAACGGAACTTCATTAGCACTGATAGGCAGAGTTCCGCTCCCCGGTATATTCTTCTTTACACTAATTGCTTTATCTCTAGGAAACCCCGGTGCCTTTGAAACACCCACACCACCCTGCAATGAAGCACCTCGGATATTATCTCGTGCTAACGGAGTTGTCGTACCTTTATATAATTCAGAAAATCCTGCCTCTCCATCCCAAAAGTACTTCTCGGTTACATACCCACTTAACGCTACCGGTAGAACTAAAGTAGGTACGGGACCTGATGTAATATTAAAGTACCTTACATAAGTCTCATTATAGATTGGCATAGACATCTCGGGAACGCCTCCTACGCCTCCCCTAGACAGTATAACGCTCACACCTATACCAGTACGCCCTGGACTGCTTCCAGGGGCAATGCTGATGCCTGTGATCATCTCTTGTGATGGTTGCACGGGAGAGAAGGGTGTACCCCCAGGACATACTAGATTACCCTGCGCCGTAATCGGAACAGGGTTGATGTTTTCGTATATATTGAGATCTATGCTTTCTCGGGGTGCTTGAATAACACTTACCCCAGGTGGTGGTAATATTTGCCAACCACCACTACCAAACGTAAATCCTGGACCTGGTACAAGTATTGCCATTACTTCTCTAACTTTTGTAAGCGTATCTCTACATCATCAAAGAATTCTGTGATCTTTTCATGCTTCTCTGATCCTGGACGCTTATACATGAGTTGAGGAGATTTTAGACGATCAACCTCTTGCTTTAGCACTTTGATCTCCTCTAATGCATACTCAAGCACTTGTTCAACTGTCAGATTGCTCTTTTGTTGGTTCTGCGATTTCTTTGAGTAGTTCAAATCTTACATCCTCTTTCTTTGGGTTCTTAAAGTTCTCGGCAGCTCG
>JACLAB010015930.1_pt1 | contig 73747 bp, 50 predicted proteins | sample 8027921 | NCBI WGS metagenome assembly JACLAB01 (sample SAMN15725117, study PRJNA655200) | protist metagenome | isolation source: fluorescence activated cell sorting (FACS) single amplified genomes of... | place: USA: West Boothbay Harbor, Gulf of Maine | collected 2000-07-19 | reverse complement strand
CCGAGCGCGTGATCGTCCTCGCCGTCGTCGTCGGCACCGGGCGGTTCGGCGGCGGGCGGTTCGGCGGCGGCGGCGGGTGCGGCGGGTGCGTGCGCGCGAGCGTCATCTCGCGCGCGTCGCGAGTCGTCAGCTGGCGCGAGTAGCGTTGCGTTGCGTTGCGTGGACGATGTAGTCTCGCTCCGGTGCGAGTCCTGTCACCACACCGCCTCTCTCAGTCTATTATACAGGTAGTGTTAATCAAGTGAGCGTTTGCAGATTCGGTGAAGTACTGAAATAGTTCATAGTGTGCTGATTAAAAAGGAGTTCTTCGTTCGCCGATCAACTACGCCTCAAAAGGCGCGAATATCACACAAGAGTTGTGACCGCCGAAACCGAAGGAGTTACTGATCGCAGCGGTGACCTTGTGAGTCTTCTTTTCGTTTGCACAAGTGTCAATGCCATCAACAACGGGTTCAAGCTCATTCTGGTTAAGAGTCGGATGTAACATCCCTGTCTTGATCGCCATGATGCATGCGATCGCTTCCATTCCTCCGGCTGCACCGAGACAGTGACCGATCATTGACTTCGTTGCGTTCATTTTGACGTTGGTAACATCTTTAAACACCTTGCGAACTGCGTTCACTTCCGCTACATCGCCAACGAGTGTGGAGGTGGCGTGTGCATTGATATAGTTGATATCAGAAACGCTGATTCCAGCGTCTTTAATAGACAGCTCTATGCATGTAGACACTCCAAGGCCGTCAGCTCTCGGATCTGTCATGTGATGTGCATCACATGTGATGGCTCCGCCCAAGTACTCTGCGTGAATACGAGCTCCACGTCTTTGGGCACTTTCCAGAGTCTCCATGACAAGCACGCCAGCGCCTTCTCCCATCACAAATCCATCTCTAGACTTGTCCCACGGACGCGAGGCCCCCTCGGGATCGCCATTATTTTGACTGAGAGCTCTGCAAGCCACGAAACCACCAAGACCAACAGGGATGATCGGAGCTTCTGAACCTCCAGCAATCATAATTTCAGCATCGCCGTTTCTGATGTGGTTCGCAGCGGCATGGAAAGCATAGTTTGCAGTAGCACACGCAGTGGAAATGGAGTAATTCGGACCCATAAACCCCTTTTCAATGGCAAGCATAGCACCACCCATGTTTGTAATAGCATACGGGATGAAGAAGGGAGTAATCTTCTTAGGGCCCTTCTCAACAAGTGCCTTGACACCATCTTGAAACACAGTTAATCCGCCCATGCCACTACCAATCAGTACACCAATGCGTTGCTTGTCCATACTTTTTATGGCAGTAGCGTCCAAGCCAGCATCCTCAAGCGCTTTGTTTCCAGAGACAAGAGCATACCGAAGACAGTCGTCAAGCCGCCTGTCGTTCTTCTTGTCAATATATCCCTCGCTATCAAAGTTACGGATTTGGGCAGCAAACTTGGTCGGGAACTCAGTCGTATCAAATCTATCGATCGGCGCAACACCACTTTGACCGGACAACAGCTTGTCGTAGTAAGCATTGTAATCATTTCCAAAGACGGAACATAAACCCATCCCAGTGACCACAACTCGTTTTTTCGGGTCCGTTTCTCGCGCCATGGCGATTATGGCGCAGCGCGGGCGAGACGTACGTCGTGACACCTTGGACCTTGCGCTCCAGACGCCATGCACGTGTTTGCTACTTAACGAAAGCGCCATCTTAGATATTCTCTTTGTGAGATCAGTGTAGATCTGTTCAAGTGACAGGGAACCTGGGACCTTTTCCTGTAGGAACAACGTATTTCAGTCGTCGGCCACGCGCGAAAAAGAAAAACAACGAATCAACCATGCCTAGACTTCTTATCATACATCGAACGTGCTCCCGGTGGTTTTAATTCAGAGCCTGAGAGTAGACCGTTCAAGATAACGATGAAGATATAGTTTTTGAGGGCAACGAGGGTTAAAGCGCGTGCGAGCCAAATATCTCGGGCGTCAACCGAATCTACTTACCGAGGCGGAGGGGTGAAAACGTGGGATAAAACGTGCAAGTTTCCCGCCGTGAAGTACGCGGACTGCTGGGCGTGGAACAATGTGACAATTAGCGTACACGCCGGGAAGGCCGTGGACACGTTGTGGTTTCACAACGGGAATCCACGTGTGCAGGTCTTTACTCGTTCGCCGCACTTTATCCACTATACAGGTATACAGCTACCTATTTGAAATCACCGAAATCACTTACCCAGTCTTCTCGCTAGCAAGACAAGCTAGCAAGAACACCCGGCAGTCGATGTGATACGGTGATGTGATGGCACTAAAAGATACATAATACACATTTCTCAATGGTTCATGACTCGTCAGTCATGTGCGGACTCTCTGAAGCGGCGACATATTTTTTCCGATCCCCTCTCTCCTATCATACTGGCCAGTATCCCAGTACGAAATGCGACCACAATAAAGGATAGACATGAATGATATTGATATCATTAATCATCAGATTGTGTGAGACTGTCTTGATAGTAATGCTGCATATGAATCACGCAGTACAACACCTAAGTAGGTATTTATAGGTATAAATTGGACTAAAACATTCAAACATTCCACGCATAAATGTGAGTGATTTTTTGGAATCTTCGGCGAAAAAAACGTCCTACGACTCTGTCACGAACACAACCGTTCACGCGCGCACACTATCGAAAGTTCTGACTGCGAGCGACGTATTTCGTTGTCTACACAATATTGGGTCAACGCTCGTGGACTTATAATCTCGATGTTACGCCAACTTGCGCCACAACTTCGACAGACTTTGGAACAGATGCCCCTTGCTGCTGGTTTACTGCCCACAACGCTACGTTGCCTCGTACCTGCGACGCTATCACCGGTAAGTCCTTGCCAGATCCACAGAACTATTCTGTCATTCTATATTAGGTTCACACATTCGCATTGTCACACTGGCCGAGGGAACGAGAGTGGTTCAGCTGCACACCACAGAAACAGTGGGCAAATACCCTGAAAGGCTGGACTAGTGGAGTCATATCAACCAGCTCTCACTACGATGGGAGGAACATATCAATGGCCGACATAGCTCATGGTCAATCAAAACCATACGTAGAGTTCGTATCTTTAGGGAATGAAACGGTAGGCGATAAGGGTAATAAACATTCGTCTGTCTTGCCAGGTGTACGGAACAGCAACCAGAAAAGTTATGCAGATAATTTTTCTGTTGCTCGACGTGGGATACCCATATGGCATTCTCCCTGATTTACTACATCTGATGTTCGTGTTCAAGTATTAGGCTAGGTCAACTTTGCAGGTTTTCGTGAACGCCATTTTGACCGCTGTTGTAATGTCAGAAGTAGGTGAAATGAAGACAGGCCCCCTACCACTCAGCGTCGTTATTTGCTGAATATTCGCCCAATCATCTCTCGTAAGACCGTATGACTTCATGAATGACGTAACATGCGAAATCCCACGCAATCCTTGACCACCTTTGGTTTCGTTAAACAAAGGTCTCGTCAAATATTGTTTCATCAGGTGAGCATGGTCCATACGAAAGCTACTTTTAGTGGCCATACAGTGGCCGCTCTCACGCACATGCACATACATTTCGGTTAGGAGGCGCGAATTTTTACCTTTTGTCGCCAACTTCCCGAGTATACCCGGAAATCGATGAAAATTACGTTCACCCTGCTGCATGGGTTCTCGCAGTCCACTCATTGCTGTTGCTGGAAGTACACAGGATAAAATGGAGCACATGGGAAGTAAACTCCAATTCTGTGATGAATTTAAGCTTTGATTGAAAACATCGCCTTCAGAAAGTCGAGCGGCTGAAACCGCGATGACGTTTAAACGTTCAACTTCTCCCGGACACGCTGATGGACGCATGTTCAGGTAATTTTCCTGCACAAAAAATGGCAAAAGATCCCCATGTTGAAAAGACATGTTCAGTTTTGACTCCAATGCTGTTCGTGGATTGGCTCGCAACATAGCATCTGCAGCTTGAAACACCGATAATGCAACGTCCTTTTTCGATGCGTTTGTACTAGGATGTTGTTCATCGATCAGGCTTTGCATCTGTAACTGATTCAGGCAAGATCTCACATCGTTGTTGTTCGATTCCACCAGTGCTTCAACGACTTCTTGGCTGATGTCTAATCCTTCGCTAGCTGCGATGCTTTCTAAGTATTTCCGAACTTGAACTTTATTTGGCCGCTGATATGGTAAATCTAAACAATGGCTGGATAGAGCTTTTAATTTCGGGGAATACCTATCATTTGCTATGCAAATAATAGGTATTTTTGTTATCTTGATTAGCTCGATAAGTTCACTCACACCCCCACGATCACCTGCAGACATGCCATCAACCTCATCCATGATCAGGACACTCTTCTTCGATGTACTTTGAAAGCTTAAGTTTTTGTTCGTCACGTATTCTCGTATCCTACTGGAGAGGCTTCCAGCTACGCCATCACATATGGAGCCTGATTTTCCACGAGAGTCACTAGCGTTGACACTCAAAATTCTGAAGCCTAAGTCTCTACATACTAGAGCAGTTGACGTTGTCTTTCCAATCCCCGGCGGTCCACTCACTAGGGCTGCTCTACGTGACGAATTTTGTGAGCTTCCTTTTGAGCCTGTGCTACCCCGGCCCCAAGTCCTGAGCCACTGTGTCAGTGCAGAAATACTAGTGCTATTTCCGACGACTTCTGTCTGATTCTTTGGTGCGAATTTGTCCGCCCATAAAGTAAGAGGCACCGTCGCATCTCTCACCGCGAAGCTACTACGTATTCTCGCCTTTTTGTTTGACAGTGAACGCGTTTCGTCTGCTGCAGTAAGTTGTGTTGAGTGGAGTCTTCTCTTTTCCATGGCAACTTGCCTCGTGTCAGCACTCTGTATGAGAGCGACTAAATGTGGTGAATGCGTACTGTGCAAAGTAAAATTTGTGCGTTCGCCACTCACAGCGCTCGACAGTGAGCTGTGCACCAATCTTGCCCCAGGTAGTCGTGCACAGATGTCACAGTCTCTTCGACGGTTTGAAACGTTCGAGCTGTAGCATGTCGTGACGTGGTGAGCACAGCCCAACTCAATGCCTGGATAATTGAAGCGTGGAGGTTGCATAGGGGAGTCGTAGAGATATTACGAAGATGACATTCCGCTATCCTAAGGATATTAAGATATCCGTTTCACTGACTAAAACGAAGCTCATTATGTAGATGGACATACGGCGAATTTATCAGATATCTGCCCACGGGCGGCGTGAGCGGACCCTATTAAAACAACCCCTTTGTGTTCAGCGTCGCAACGTCGCAACGCGTCGAATAATCTGAGCGCACAAAGCGCCACGCATACTACAGTATTTTCTAGTTTTTCGCCGCCCATGTTCTCGATCCAAAGTTCGATCTACTCGGCGTCAGCATGCAGGGCTTCGAGTCAAAAGGCTCACCGCCCGAACTTTTCTTTCCGCTCTTCGCTCGCAGCGACAAAAATGGATGTTTGCGCAGCTCCAGCTAAGCTAGTTGAGAAGAAAGATTTGGTTGTGTTTGCTGGCAAGGCGAAAACTCGCAAGGCCGCGGCGAAACGATACAAAGTCACCGCAAGTGGCAAGGTGAGTGACGTGTTCGAAGCCACCCGAGTGACGGCACCCCGGTTGAAGCTAGAAGTGTAGTATCGGCGCGGATGGAGAAAACGAGTCCGACTGACTGTTTAATGTACATTTAATTCATGCGCAGGTCCTACACAGGCGCCCCGGGAAGGCTCACTTGAACGGGCCGAAGCCTTCCTCCAGGAAGGCAAGACTGAGCCTCGAGAGACAGGTCGGAACTTCTCAGCTTTCACTTGTTGCGAGCACGCTTCCTTATGCCAAAGTGAAGCGCGCCTGACCGCGTATCCACAGAATCATCACGAAATTAGCGCCTTCTATGTCATGTTAGATACTGAGATACCTCAAGCATGTCCCCTTTCTAGCATTATCGAAGAGCCATGAAAACTTGGGTGACTATCACAGCTCGCATTGGCAGGTTGAAACATCTAAGCGACTACAAACACCTAGCAAGAATGAGCATATTTTCAGGCGTCAGTTTCAAATCTACATACATATCCAAGTGAGCACCAAAGCCCTTTTCCCGGAGCCAAACAACACGAGCGGTGTTAAGGATGAACTTTATTTTTCTCCCAATGACAACCTTTTCATGGCGCTGTAGTTTTGTGTCAGGCAACAAACTAGAGTAAGTGTTGTCACTTCTACTCGATTTGCAACCGTGAGAATCACTTAAAGTTGCCCAACTCGACATACGTGCTAGGCATGGAAACATAACTTCATTGATTCCCAAACGCTCCAGAAAGGGTGTGTTGATGAAAGTGAGCCAGCGACAGGAGTGGTGGCAACAAGGAGCAAGTCCTAAACCATACAGACTTCGTAATTTGGGCGTATCGGGCCCTGTACTATTGCATTTCGATTCCACAGCACATCGCAATGCATAATCTGTCGCCTCACCACACAAGTGCTTGCCGACGACTAAGACCTTTGATTTTGCAAGCACTTGGGAGCGATACAAATCGAGATCTTTCAAATCAACTGTCCATCTATGCGTTTCATACTGGCGTTTCAGAAATCGATCTGCTTTGAATCTGAAAGGGCGACGGTCAACAAGAACTAGGCGTGGCAGTGGAAGCTGGCGCAATATCTCTGAAGAAAGATACCCACGTCCTGCACAGAGCTCCACGAGCGTCGTGTCAGTTTGACAAAAACGTATGTCTGGTAAAAAAGTTATGAGCTTCTCTGCGATCGATCGACACTGCTCAGAATCTACATTGAAAGCCGCGACCTGCTGTTCAGAAGTAGCACCCACCCCAGACTGAACAATATGTGCAACTTTCGACTCGAGCTCTGCGCAGCACACAACGAAGGCTTCTTCTACACGATTTATGAGTTCAAGGATTTCTTTAGAATCGAGCGGCTTGGCTCTGGGTACGTTCTTCACTTTGGCTGGCACGTTCGTGTTCATGCGAAAGAAACTCTCGGTGCGAGTTCGAATTTTTCGCAAGTGTGCAGGGCACTTTTCACTGTGCTTCCGTACCCTGTGGCTCGGTATGATAGTTCTGCAAAATCTGCAGGTACAGCAGTCGTAAGGTACACGGCCATTATGATGAACACAGTACTCAGAATCCGTTGTTGCTAACTGTTTACAGCATCTGCGTTTGGCAGCTAGGTAGTACGAACAGGTCCTGAAGACGGGTACCAAGGGCTCACTTGATCGATGGATCATGTAGAAGTTCTAGTTCGAGACACACACAATATTGGCACCGACTTTCGGCTCAGACACTATTCGCAGCCTATGAGTCTCGTGCGTTGACTGGCCTTAAAGAGCAAAAGGTCAGCGCCGACTCCTTTGAAAGGAGTCAAGGAGTCGTTTCTATTTCCACTTAGTTGGTGGCGGTCTCACTTTCGTCGCCGTGCGGCGCCGTGTGACGCGTTTCGCGCGTTCGAGTGTGCACCGTTTCGAGACCCCCTCGTTATTTTAAGGTTCATGAATCGCCATTTAAAATTTTTGGTCAGGCTTTTCGGTTAGCTTAACCTGACACTGTGCCAGGTTAGCCGCACCCTGGTAAAAGCTTTCGTGAAATGATCTGTGCATCAATTACCTAGTAGGTACTAAAGCCGACTAACAGTGAAATCCATAACTTTCCCCATAACTTGCATTCGAAGAGCCACACTACTGTTAGTCGTTGACCGATAACTTGCATCATAACTTTTATGGCGAAAGTTATGCGCGACGACTAACAGTGAAATTCCGTAACTTGCTTCGTAACTTGCGGTCTCGACGAGTCACGACTCGATGGACTTCGCGCGACGCTCGCGGGCTCAAACGTAATTTTCCGAGTTAAGCGTGTGCAACTAACAGTTGATTTCCATAACTTTCCGCCTAACTTACCCTCTAAAAATTAACTCGTCGATTTTCGAATTGCAAGTTATGAAGATTGTCGAAAATCCACCATAACTTGCATGCAAGTTATGGTGGATTTTACGTGAAATTCATAACTTGCACGATAACTTGCAACTGTTAGTCGTGAATTCCCCATAACTTGCAGGATAACTTGCTAAACCCTAAAGTTATGGATGTACTGTTAGTCGGCTTAAGTACTAGTACTAGTACTCGTACTTGTACTCAGTACTCGTACAGTACTCGTACTAAACTAAACCTAAATACTGTTCACTCTCTACGTATCGATATTGTTAAACATCAGATGTTTTCGTTAGGTGAAGACTTTGCGTAACCAATCGTATTCAAAGGCTCCTGCAACGAGTATATGAACAAGGTGTTCATACCAGTTGGGTTCAAGAGTGACACTTGAAATTTGTGAAGTTCGTCAAGTAAGCGGATTGGACAAACCACGTCGTTTCAGCGGGCGCGGTTGTCTCTCACAGTTACAGTGTATCATGCAAAGTTCATCATGTCGATAGATAAACACAAGTAGAGCGAAATACTTACATTCACACTGGTAAAGCCCCACGTTTCGTCGTTCAGACGAGATGGCAAAAGTCAGAATTTTTCCTGCCCTGTTCTTACCCAGCGAAGAGCCTATTTCAAGCCTGAAACTTTCCCACGACGGCACGCGGTATGTGTTATCTCACTCTCACAAAAAATAATAGCTAATGAAATTTATCAGACTATTTGTAGGGACGGTTGCTGGCGTCTGCTACGTATGGGACGTAGTGTCTGAACGAACACTTGGGTCACTCAAAGGCCATAAACAAGCTGTGAGTGAGTGTACTTGGTCAAAAACTGGAACGCTGATTGTGACGGCTTCAGATGACTCTATGCTTCTCGCATGGAGAGTGATCGATGACCTTCACGTGCAGCAAATTTATCGAGGTCACCGTGCCGCTGTGCTAACGTGTTGCCTAAGTGCTACTGACAGTATTTTGGCAAGTGGATCCACTGACGAGACTATCAGATTATGGGATGTAACAACTGGGGAGTGTTTATCCGTCATACCGGCCCATTCAGATCCCATCACAAGCGTATGTTTTCTGAAGAATGATTCGCTTTTACTATCGGCAAGTTGTGATCGTAACTTACGAATTTGGGACACAAGCTCTTTCAAGTGTCTCGTGACGCTGGAAGTTCCTTTTCAACTTCTGAGCCTAAAACATTCAAGTTCAAGTGTCGCTGCTAGCGTTGACTATTCGCATGTATCTCATAGTTTCTTTTTACGTTCGCTCAAGGAGTTTGAGAAACTCTTCGTCATTGCACGACTGACTTGCGGCAAAATGAGAAACTTAAAAGTGCTTGTGCAACAAAAAAGTAAGCTAAGCCTGCTGGAGTTCTCTTGGAATGAGGATACAGGAAGTATCGAACAACGAAGATTAGACGAGATTTTCGGCGATCAGGTGTTTTCAAATCATCTACCGATATGCTTCGATCAAACTGCCTCGGGAAAGGTAGCTTATGTGAGTAATAGCAGTCGGGAGCTGTCTATGGTACAGTTGAACGACACAGAGTTGTGTATAGAACGAGTCGAGCTCGTGAATGTGAAGTAGCTGGTAGGACATGTTCGTTTTGCGAATAGTCCTTTCACGTTTTAGACCATTTCTGCCTTCGTCGCTTCCATGTTTTGTTTTATAATTGTACTTACATAGACACTACAGTTGTAGTCGATACGATAGCAAGTTATGCAAAAAGTCAAAATTGAACATTATTCTTCGAGTTTTCGTTTCTTTTCTTTCTTTTCTTTCTTTTCTTTCTTTTCTTTCTTTTCTTTCTTTTCTTTCTTGCCCTCCAATGGCGATACTGGTGCCGAATCGTTGGCAGTTGCCCCTCCAGGTCCTTTCTTGCGTGCCAGTGCGTTAGGTCCAAGTCCCCAACGCCGAGGGTAAGTATCACGCTCCATGACTACTCGTTTGACTTTAGCTACACTTCCATGATCGCATGTCGCCATTACAGCAGCAGTCATCTCAGCCACACCGACAGCGATGGCCTCACCCTTAGTTGTCATCAATACACACTCGTCTCCGACTTCTATGCCGTCCTCAAATCTCAGCAAACCCGGTATCATGAGTTTCGCTCCGTAGCAGAGTGCGTTAACAGCAGAATCTTTTACGACGATCCGCTTATAACCCGTCAACAATATTTCCAGAGGCATCACAACTCTTCGAAGATATGTTTCATCCTTGAGATTATCACAAACCCACATGGCGTCAAGGACGTCGTGCATGGTGGCAAGATTCTTTGACTCTGCGCAGATACCAGAACGCACTCTTCGAAGCTCTTGCATATGACCACCTACGCCGAGTAGCAAACCTAAGTGGACACATAACGTTCTTATGTACGTTCCAGCCTCGCATGAAACCCAGAATACAACAAGGTTTCTGGCCTCGTCGTACTCATACATTTTGCTCTTATATATTGTGCGAATTCGTAGCTGACGCTTCACAGCCGAGATGAGCGGGGGACGCTGGAATAGAGCACCAGTCAGTGTATCGATGCCCCGTTCCACACTCTTTTTTCCACCATGCGGCACACCGTGAAGGCGACAGACACACACATACTCCTTACCTGCACCCTGTTGAGCTTTAACAAGGCGCGTAGCTCTGTCAATGCACACTATGAGGGAGCCTGTCACTTTAGGGTCGAGTGTGCCGCTATGACCAGTCTTTTCAACTCTTAATATACGCTTCAGCCACGCAACTACCTCATGAGACGAAGGATTTGCTGGCTTATCGAGGTTGATGACTCCGTATCGAAGGTGTTCAGCCAAGCTCCGAGTTGTCGGGGAGCTACTGCAGGCAATTGGAGTGTAGTGACCAGTTCGTATCTTCACGTTGTCGACGGTCAGAACTTGAATCCAACAATAAAAAAGATACATACCATCATTTTATCATAATTTTTCAAGAGAAGTGGCCATTTACTCGTGTCAACCGGGCATGGTGCTGTGCTAGGTTCAATGTGGAGCTCGCCCTTTCTGGCGTCAGTCGAAGAAAGAAAAGAGAACAGTTTACATACCTTCATCGTGTGACGTGCGCAATGATCCAGTAACTATATGGTCGTCAGGTGTAAGTCCAGTGGATTGTGTTATGTCCGTCGAACTACTTTGCGTCAGCGGGGAGCGCTCTGGCGGCCAAACCTGTCGCGGCGGCGGCAAGTTTTTTGCGACCCAACGCCGCAGCGATGGCCGTGGTACATGAGGCAAAAATGAAGTGAGTATTCCATATGAATACTCAAAAAAAACTTTTAGTATCGTACTGTACTAAGTAGTAGCCGACTAACAAATGATGAGCCCTATGCGTGCGACGCCCGCATACTCAAACGTCATTTTGCGAGTTAACCGTCTGTAACCAACAAAAATGCTCTAACTCACCCTCTAAAATTAACTCGTCGATTTTCGAATTGCAAGTATCGGGATTGTCGCATGAAGTGCCATTGTTATTCTCTTTTTTATGCTATAGTATGTGCCAAAAAGCGTTTTCGAGTCAAACCCCTTAACCACTCGGGCACGTCCGCTTGCGCACACAGATCACGTTCGCGGACGGCAGGATTCGAACCTGCGCAGGCAGTGCCTATTTGATAGCTTTCCAGCGCGACGGGTACGCTGGTGCAAAATGTGGGTGCGAATAGGAATATAACATTCTGATTAACACGACCGCCGCGGGTTAGACGCGTCAGACGACGTCAAGCTCGAGGACGTTCAGCGGGATGGAGGTAGACGTCGGTGAAAACGACGTTTTCGGTTGTGAACAACGTGATGATATGGTAGTTCGACTTTACGTTGGAGGATTAGGTTCCACTGTAAAGCCTGAGGAGTTGCAAAGACGTTTTGAGCAGTTCGGACGAGTGGAATGTGTTGAAGTCGTCAAGAAGAAGTTTCACGAAGACGTAACAGTGGGAGACTGCAGGGGTTTTGCTTACATTAACTTAAAAGTATTTCGGGATGCTGATATTGAACGTTGCATTTCAACACTCAATTACTGCAGGTGGAAGGGCAGGGAGCTTCGAGTGGCCCGTGCTAAACCACACTTCTCATCTTGGGCTGTACACGAAAGCAAAGTTTAAGCGGCGTGAATAGTCTGATTCGCCTTATTTATACATATTGTATTCGTTCGCTGTATTTCGGCGGCAAGTTAACAACATTTGGTCTTTGCTTGACCTGTGGCGGCTGTACTTGAGATTTGAATAGTGCGTGGCTCCACTGAAGAATCGGTGTTTGGTATGGACTATATAAAAGATGCTTCAAAACAGTTTTTTCCAAGGGGTGAATTCTTACCTTTGATACAACCTCGTAAACTTTTTTTAGTGACTCACTGAAAGCATGCTCCACGTTCGTTGCATCTAAGGCGGAGGTCTCCGTAAAAAGAAGGCCTGTGTTGTAGCGTATTTCAGAGGTGGGCTATGAGTACTGTGGGCATGTCAAACCTTCTTCACCAGCGAAATGGAGCGCATCAGATTTGTGTACCGCTCTCAAGTGATCAAGATCACACTTATTACCAACTAGCATAATAACGATATTCATATCGGCATGATCTCGTAACTCGCTCAGCCACTTCTGGATATTGTCGTAGCTGTCTAAGTTGAAATGTTTTAGACGAAGCGCTTACAGACAAAAAGATTTGTACCTTGTGATGTGACGTCATAAACTAGTAGAGCGCCAACTGCTCCCCGGTAGTAAGCACTAGTTATTGCTCTGTATCTTTCCTGTCCAGCTGTGTCCCAAATTTGCGCTTTCACAACTCTCCCGTCAACCTGTTAGTATAACTCAGTTGTTTCTTGAAAGGAAGGTTACTTTCCTTTACCTCCAACGTTCTGGTTGCGAATTCGACACCTATGGTAGACTTTGATTCGAGACAAAACTCGTTGCGAGTGAATCTGGAAAGTAAGTTTGACTTTCCGACCCCAGAGTCTCCCACGAGGACAATTTTGAAAAGGTAATCATAACTTCAGTTTGTCGTTTTAGTCGAAAAACAATTTTGTTGTAACTACGTACTCGTCTGCTTCCATGATAAGCGTTTCTCAGAATCGATCCAATGAACGATATGAGATCAAAAATCTCGCGAAAGAGGGATCTGCAAGATGTAGTTCCAGTATAATCGCGCGCACGGCAGCGGCGGTGCACGCAGACTTTTGTTACGTTACGAGAGGCTCTTCGCAGCGTCGTTTCTCGACGTGCGCTCAAGTCGATTAACAGTGAAATCCATTACTTTCCCCATAACTCGCATTCGACGAGCCACACTACTGTTAGTCGTTGACTGATAACTTGCATGATAACTTTTTATGGTAACTTTTTATTGCCCGACGGCCAACAGTTGATTTCCGATAACTTTCCGACCAACTTGCCCTCTAAAAATTAACTCGTCGATTTTCGAGTCGCAAGTTGTCGGGAATTTTACGGAAATTCCATAACTTTCGCGATAAATTGCACCTGTTAGTCGTGAATTTCCCATAACTTGCAGAATTTTACAGAGCAAAAAAAGGAAAGCCTGTCGACCGTCGACGTCTGGACTCTCATCTTACTCTCACATTGCAGAAAGAGTTCGCCGAAGACGCCACGAGGGAGGCGCTTCCAAGGTCGTGTCCGCGACTCAAGAACTCGTTAGGTCTCCGCAATGTACACCCAGAAGGATGTTGACGATCTCACTATGCAGATCAAGGTAGTTTGCCACCCTCCCTCTGGTCACAACCTGACTTGACCTCAGGATCCGGGCAGAGTTCGCGGCTCAGGTTTCATACAGTTCCCACCGCAGCGACCTTTCGCAGGTCCAGTAGTTGTACAGCCGCCGACTGTTTGCGTGAGTATAGACGCTTGATTACGATACAACCATGATCTTACCCCTAAGAAACAGACTTGGCAACAAACAGAGAGAGTGACTGCTGGTCCCCAACCACAGGACTTGAAAGAAAGCAGCACTCCTCGTCGGAAGTTGAGTCTAACAAATGTTTCGACATCACAAATCAATGGATTGAACCAACCAGAGGTTTCTCACAAGAAGGTACATCAGTCTATTCTCTTTAGAAAGACAAAACTAATACAGTCTACAAAGCCCAACTCACTTAGCCACACTGTCACGGAAACTGTAGGTGAACATATTAGCGACAAAAAATTGTCAAAATCGCAAGCAAAGCGCTTGCGCAAGAAGAAGCGAGACGCTTAGGCCATGGCGAAGGTAGAGTCTCAAAGTTTTAAGACAGTCGAGTGTGCTGAGTCTCACATGCCAAGGTCTAAATTATATTTTTAATATAAAAAGCATCTAATTTGTCACGCAGTGACCTCAGCGTCCGCAGTTGTTGGTTTAGCAACTGAACATAGTTGCTGAAGCTACCCGTTTCGTCGACAGAGCTCTTTTTGGTGAAATTTAGTATGAATCACGTTTACGGAGAAGTTGCGGCACGCACCTGTGAATCAGCAAAAGTGCTATGAATATTCTGAATTTGTCCACATGTATCCTTAATGTGAACACTGACATTCTCTGCGAAAGAAAGCAAACCATCCCCGTCTATCTGCCTCATTGAGCTGGATGAGTACCTTTCTCGCCGTCAAGAAGAGAAGAGAAAAAAAGCAAGATGGAATTGTACCGTGCTAGGTCCGATGCGTCACCTTCCAAAATCTGCAGGTACTTGTCAATGTCGGCTTGATGATTTTCAAGCATTTCAATTTGGACTTTCAAGCGGCATTGTAGTGCTGAGAGTCCGCACAACTCATTCTGGTTGATTTTGAGTTTTCGAACATACTTTTCAAGAGTAAGTCACCTGGATGACTCCAACATCAGCGCGCTGCTGCAACAGTGTTGTGTCCACGTCTTTCAAGTGCCTAGAGTGCATGGCAAACGTCTCCTGAGGAGCTATTACGCTTGACGGAGAAAGTAGTAGGTATCGTACCGCTGTTTCAACCAGAGCGCCGTGCCAGTTATCGACGAGTTTTCCGGCGCGTTCACCCCTGAACAGAGTCGTCGCCATATTGACAACACGTCAAATCAATTGCTTTAGGTCAGTTCGACAAGCAAGCCAACTACTACCGAGCCAGCCCCGCGTGCACCACAGGACGGTTTGGCGACTGTCTACAAAAACTGGAGTCAAGCTCTATAAAATACATACTATCATATGATACGTGTACATGTACTTAGTGCTGCACATGTCTATGTATTTTTACTGTCGTATTGCCTTAACTATAAGTTACATCATGTTATGACATGATTATATACGTAGTCGCAAAGACACCTGTCTAGACCTTGAGCGGGTTAGCGAATCCTACCAGATTTTCACTCGTACTCGACAAGTTCTCAGAGCAGGATCGGTGCAGAGCGTACCGACGGCACTGACTGGCGCCTGCGTACCATCGTTCCCCCTCGTCGATTACAATGATTTCTCTCGCTTCTTCTACTTCTCTTACGCTTTCAACCCCGCGTGTTCACACCCGACGATCGCACAAGCACGGTACGATCGCACCAGCGTTATCTTGCGTGATCGCGGAATCCTGGAGTAGTAACTCATCTTCGAACGAGTAGTATGAATACTCCTCTCGAGCGTTTTTCATCGAATGAAATAATTGAAGTGAAAAAGCAGCTCGTTTTCCAACTCGAGTCTAACAGTTAGCGACGTTTATTTCTCGCTGTGTTAGGCAAAGTTGTCGCTGCCACTGCGAAGGCCGAAGACACCCAAGAAGCTGTTGTCGAGGACAGGTGAGTTAATGATGAAATTTTCGTCTACAACGCGACTTATACATTTTCAGATTTGTGAAGAGTAAGTTGACGATGTCTTCTGTGGCCACGACGGCCCTAGTGTCGTCGCTGAGCTCCCCTTTGGTTGCTGAGGCTGCCATTACCCCGTCTCTTAAGAACACACTGTTGTCGGTCGTTGCTGGTGGCGTTGTGCTCGGTGCAATTGCCGCTGCGGTCATAGGCGTGTCTTCTTTCGACAAGGTTTCTCGCAAGTAATACGCTCGCGAGGACGCGACAGACGGGAGCTAGGAGCCCCATACTTTGAGACAAGCAGTCCGGGGGCCGGTAGCAAGCGCGTATCTATCTTCTTCCAATGCAGTACTGATATTTATATCTAACTGAGACTTCAAACTCTAATAAATTCTACTCCCCTCGTGCTTCGTCCCTGCGTCGCAAGGCGAGATAGCAAGCGTCACTGAACACGACCCCTGTTCTCTACAACTTAGGAAAAGATGGAGGCACAGTGAGACTCATTTTGCTTCTCCGAGGGATTTCAGTTTTGAGTTACTCGATTGCTCGTATAAATCGAGGATTCTATTTCCAATCAGTTCGGAGACCTCTTTATCAACCTGAACTGCCTCCCACCATTGCGCACGAAGTTCAAACTTAGTACTCAAGAATTTGGTAGCTGCTTGTGGTATTCAACACAGTTGGAAATCGCAACAGGACGAACTCACCTAGATAAACGACTGCCTCCGCTATTAGTTTCGAATTGTATTCTAAGCACAGTGGCGTTCTAAGGCTAGCACCGCAGGTCATATGCTTGTTGACAATTGACTTATACAACTCTACCTGTCGTTGGCAAAATTCCAAGATACCTGCGCCAGGGTTCTCGTGGACTCTTCTTCTATAAGCGCTGCCTGACTCATCCGCTTTATAACTGATAGTAAGTGCTTGTACGGATGCTCCACGTTGAAATCGAAACAAAGTCGGTGCAATAGTATACGTTCGGCCCGGAGTATTGTCTCGCGCAACTCGGACTGTATCCCCTACTCACCTTCTTTACGCAGCAAAATGAAAGTGCGCGTTCGAACTTACCTGCGATAAACTCTGTAGATTCGATTTATTGATTTTGTGTGGCGGAGATAATTGCAGCGTTCGAACTAGTTCGCTGAGCGGTTTTGGTGTTTCTTCCACCTTTCCAGCCAAAAAAAGACAGGCCGTAGCCATGACCTACAGTGGGTATTATATTACACCAATGTTTCTTCGGCGCAGAACAAGTAGCCCACCAGTGAATCGAATTCATCTGCTGACGTTGCGGACTGGGCATGAAAAAATCGGTGACAAAAGACGGTTGCCGTGGCTATCGTCAGCTGCGGCCTGTGGTTGACAAGTTAAAGCTGTCCAGAGTGTGGCTGTGTCACCGTACACTTTTAGTTTCATACCGGCCTCTTTCAGAAAATCACAATAAAGCCAACGGCGCCGTACGACTGCATCTACATCTGCATCTGACCTCAATTCATCCATACCGATAGCCTTCACCGCGACTCAGAAGGCACAGTGAACGTCAGCCGAACTGTGCGGTTTGTCACACACTCCAGTTTGTCAGATAAAATAGGTAGATAAATTATTAAGCATCATAGTACGAGTACAACAATGCAGATATGCTCATGGACATTGAAAGCTACAACCACTACAGCACGTAAAACAGCGAAAGCGTGTAACTACAACACTCGCGCTCTCGCTCGCGCTCACGCAACAAAGAGGCGTGTAACTACAACACTCGCGAATTTAACGCGACGTCTAAGATGGAAGATGCAGTTGTTATACGGGTAAAGAGAGAGAAAGATGCGACCGACACGCTAGCCCTTGCTGAGACTGCCGCAAGCACGACACTCCAGGCCGCGTCGCTCGCTTCGGGCACGGTAGGCGACAACTCAGTCAGTCGAGCAGAAGAGACACACTCAAATGAATCGGAAGTCTGGTTAGTTGGGGATAATGGACGCCTCGTGAAGCTGGTAGACATCAATACGCGCCTCAATTTCACGGAACACAACAGGTAAGTGTGATGCCAGTGAATACAAGCGTGTTTTTCACCAAGTCACAGGTTTCTGAACCGAACCGTATGCGAACTGAGCGAAACGAAGAGCTCAAACATTGAGGTAAGGCGCCTACACCATTCTATTTCTCATTTTTTACAATCGCACGCCTAGTATGAGGCCCTACAGCTCGCTTCAAGTAGCGGAAGTAAAGGGGTTATCCAAACTGAATACGTCGCAGAACTTGTATAACCCTGCGCGAAGTTTTAACTTGACACGCTTAGACCAGATACCGAATAGCCGTTTACATTATCCTAGTTCCTTTCATGTTTTAGTATACGCTTGTTTTCTCAAAAGAACGGCCTCTAAGGAACCTCACAAAATGTTTGACTTTTCCATACCCGTATTTGAACGGGGAACTGCTAAGATGAACTGTGAGTAGTAGGCCCTTACGTTCGCTTTGTGCTTGAATCCGCTATTGTGTTGCTTCCGCACAGACCCAGAATCGTGAGTCAAGTAGGCGTCACAATAGTCTATTTGGAACGCGTTAAGGTTTCTACACACGGCTGTAGTTTAAAAGACAACATACCACAATAGTAACGAACCATCGACACGAATCTATATCGTACAAGTGGTCGCAAGAATGTGCGTCCGCGAGATTGGTAACGTATCCTGCCAACGCCAAGCGCTCTTGGCGACGAGCGAGTGAGTTGTGCAGTGTGCCAGGTACCCTCCCTTCGGGTGCTTGGAGTTCGTAACTCCATCTATACTAAGTAGTATCAAGTAACTTGAGTACATGATTTAGATATCTGCTGTCGATGCAAATCTAATACTTAAGTCATGGTAAGCTCCATCAATGATCCATTAGATGGTGCTGGAATCTGCTTTTACTTTAGCCGTGGTTAGGCCGACTAAGGCCCACCAACAGTGAATCCATATGTTTACCAAGTTATCATGAAAATTGCGACCAGAAAAAAGGATAGAAAATTCACGACTAAGAAGGCCGATGGAGAGATAGCACGAAATACACTTTTGCGGGTGAATACTTCGAAATTGGCGATGGAGAGATGAAATTCACCCCGAAATTGTGTTTTTGCACGCAAAAAACAATAAAACTATTTCCGGGTTATGGCTCATGACTCGTCGCCGATTTGATACTATCGATAGTACGATAGTACTAAAAAATAGTCTTTTTCACATCTCTCTGTTTTGAAGGGTCGATGGGACTCCGAAATATGTGAACAAACCTTTTTCAGCTATATCATATTGATGCATATTTACACTTAATTTTTTAGATTAGAGTCACGTTTTACGCTCCAGATAACTTTTTGCATGTACTAAAGGAGCCAGGAGGCAAACTCCGATGAAAGTTGCAGTGAGCAGAGCCGCAAAGAAGGCATCCCAGCCATACTGTTGGACGAGGAGAGATAAAGGTACACCTGCGTTGGCCGCGCCAAGGTAAGCGATCCAACCGAGAAAACCTTCACTAGCTCCTACCGACCGTCTGCCAACAATCTCAGCACCACAGAGACCAATTAGCATCTGTGGGCCATACAGGAAGAAGCCTATCATGAAAACGATTGCGGCCTGCGAGACCGGCCAACCTGATGGGACTAACTTGAAGGCAACCAAAGAAAGCGCGACGCCAAAAAGATACCCAATCACAACTCGAATACGGCTCCCAACGGCGCCGGTGTTTGTCTGTGAGATAAGCCTATCGCTAATACGCCCGGCAAGTAAACTACCAACCAGGCCACCGAGCTCAAGCCCAGAGACACGAACTGCTGCTGCACCAGCATCAATGACGCCTTTTTCTTTTATCAAATAGAAGACTGACCAAGAGGTTATCCCTTGTCTGACAATATAGACACAGAAGTACGTAAACGCAAGTCCCCAGATGAAAGGATTTGACAAAACATTATCGCATAGATTCTGTATCAAACTTGAAGAGGTTGCCGAGTCCTTCACTTGTGCTACACCTTCAGTGACAGGTTGTGTCGCTGGCTCGACTGCTTCAAAACCTCTTTCCTCTGGGGAGTCTCTAAGCGACGATATAATTAGAAGACCAACGAAGATTGCAATAATGCCTGGGGCCCAGAGGCCCCAGCTCCAGCCAAAAGTTCTCGCTGCCGTTCCTGCAAGTATTGGTGCCATAAAACCCCCAAGATTGTGTGCAATATTCCACATACCCCAATATGTGCCTCGTTCGCTAGCTGCAAACCACGATGTCAAAATTTTTGCACAACTTGGAGCTCCAAAACCTTGTAAAATGCCATTTGTAGCCCACAAAATACAAAATAATGGCAGGGTATGGCTAGCGCCAAATGCAACATTTACTAGTCCAGTTGCGATCAGACCGCCTCCAAGCATTAAACTCGGGGATAGAATGTCTCCGACGACCCCACTGACAAACTTGCTACACCCATAGCACAACGGGAAGATCGAAGTGATAACACCAATAGATGTAATGTCCAAGTTCAGTGCCGGAGAAGCAACCATGGCAGGAGCAGTGAAAGTTAAACTATTCCTAGTTAGGTAGTAGCAAGAGTAACCGAATAAAATGCTCAAAAATACACTGAGTCGGGCACGGAGAAAATCCTGGCTGTATTCAACGCTGAGGACCGATGGTTTGTTCGCTGCACACACACCTACTAACACCCCTCGCAGTTGTGCAGTAGAAAAAGTTTTATTTGTTCGGACTATCACGTAGCGCCCCGAAGAGCGAGCTGGCTTGTTGATGCGGTGATGAGCACGTTGCGAATCATGCTTCATTTTTCCTCGAACACCAGCGCTGATTAGAGGTAACGCGCGTTGCGCCGACAATGTTTGCAACATGCTTCTGATCAATCCTGAAAGGGCTGCTTAGAGCGGAATTTGAAACTTCTTTTCTCGGCGTGGATTTTGCGCCTCTTCCTGTGCGAAAATGGATTAAGCGAACGTGCAGATCTCTCACTTGCACGATGACAAACTGTAACCTCGGGTACAGGTTCTTAGCCAGAGTCGTGCGAATCTTGCGTTCCGGCCCGGAACTTCCGGCCGGTCAGGAGCGTTGAGAAGAGCACATGGATGTCATAGTATTTTTTGTTGTCTCCGGATAGATTAATAAGGTGTGTAGTACTACTAAGTAGTACTTTCTCCCACTGTTGACGGAAAGTAAGTGCTGACGGTGTTCACGGATCTACTGCATATTGTGGATTTTCAAACCGAATGACACGTTGCTAGCTTATAGCTTAATAGTAACCGGATACGTGTAAAAAATTCTCAAGCACTCGCAGTCCGGTTCAGTTGGTGGCAGTCTAGACGTCTTTCAGTCTAGCGACACTGCGTCACTCAAGCCAGAGAAAAACCGCGCGCAGCCGCAGCTATGGGATCGTTCGGTTTCGACTTCCGAAATACGTTGGGGACGACATATACACGGCCAACGAAGACCGGTACAACAATTTGCGGGCTGGTATTCGAAGGTGGAGTTGTACTTGGAGCGGACACTAGATCAACGAACGGGGAAACTGTAGCAGATAAAAATTGTGAGAAGATACATCGTATAGATGATAATATATTCTGTTGTGGCGCAGGGACCGCAGCTGACACAGAATCACTGACTGGTAATGTATCTAAGGCACAATTCAACCTTTTCTCTAAGTTGTTCTGATAGGACTGATTTCTTCAAGCCTCAACTTACATAGGATGCAAAGCGGCCGAAAATCTCGGGTAAAGACTGCATTGACATTATTAAAGAGTAAGCTATTCCAGTATCAAGGACATATTGGTGCAGCTCTTGTATTAGGCGGCGTCGATCGTGATGGTCCGCACTTATTCACTGTGTACCCACATGGCTCATCCGATGCACTACCTTACGCCGCCATGGGAAGTGGTTCACTCGCTGCAATAGCTGTACTAGAGACTGGTTACAATGAATGTCTAAGTGAAGACAAAGCAAAATTACTTGTTACTCGAGCTATCATGGCAGGTATCCTTAACGACCTTGGCTCGGGATCCACTGTGGATCTATGTGTTCTTTCAAACGGTGGTGCCACGTACCTCCGAAACTTTCAGTGTGGTGCGGAGCGTGAGATGCGAAGTGATACGTTGGAACTTGATGTTGGAAAAGCATGTGCGGATCGTACAAATATCAGCACAGCAACACGAATCGTGTGACGAGTTGTAATTATTAAACAAGGACTCCGAAACGCATAGACTTCTCAGATGAGACCGCTCTCAGATAGTGCCATCACGCAAGCTGATTAAGGTCTCGATTACGCTAGGGTCAGCCAAGGTAGAGACGTCACCTAATGCGTCTTCTTCTCTCGATGCAATTTTACGCAAGATTCGCCTCATGATTTTACCGCTCCGAGTCTTAGGCAAAGCTGGCGCCAGCTGAACACAGTCAGGCGCAGCAAAAGGCCCTATGATAGTCCTGACGCAAGTTATTAGTGATTTTTTAAGCTCCACTGACATTTGACAATCTTCTTGCAGTGTGACGAATGCGTAGATAGATTGACCTTTGATTGCGTGATCGATTCCAACGACTGCCGCTTCAACGCAGCTGTCATGTGTCACAAGCGCTGATTCCACCTCTGCTGTGCCTATCCTGTGTCCTGAAACATTGATGACGTCGTCAACACGACCAGTGATCCAAAAGTAACCATCTTCATCACGTCGAGCACCATCTCCAGAAAAGTAGTATCCCTTGAACATCGAAAAATAAGACTCCTCGTACCGTTTATGGTCACCAAACAGGGTTCGAAACATAGATGGCCACGAACTCTTGAAGCATAAGTAACCTTCTGCCGCGCCATTAAGTTCTTTACCACTTTCATCCAGTAGCACTGGTTGTACACCAAAAAAAGGAAGAGTGGCAGAACCTGGTTTCAATTTCGTTGCATAAGGGAGCGGGGTTATCATATGACCACCAGTCTCTGTCTGCCACCAAGTGTCTACTACTGGGCAGCCACCGCCACCCACGACGTTTGAGTACCATGACCAGGCATCTGGATTGATCGGTTCTCCGACTGTACCTAGTATTTTCAGGGTTGAACGATCATGTTTCAAAACGACATCATCACCAAATCTCTGCAAAGAGCGGATCGCAGTTGGAGCGGTGTAAAAACACTTTACACAATGTTTGGCGACTATCTGCCAGAAACGTCCTGCATCAGGATGTGTTGGTACACCCTCGAAAACAAGAGAGCATGCCCCATTTAGTAGGGGACCATATGTTAGATAGGTGTGACCAGTGATCCAGCCGCAGTCTGCAGTACACCAGTACACGTCACGTGCACGCAAGTTGAACACTGCCGCACAAGTTGCCCCAGCGTACACCATATATCCTCCAGTTGTATGCAGGACACCCTTTGGCGAACCTGTAGAGCCAGACGTGTATAGCATGAAGAGAGGATCTTCAGCGTCCATCCAGACCGTTTCGCAATCTGTAGATTGCTTCAACATCTCACTTTGCCATTCCTTATCACGTGAATGTGTGAGAAGACTAGTTGGTGTGGAGACTCGTGTGTTCACGTAGCACAAACAGTGTTCAACGCGATGACCGAGGTTAATACTCAATTCACATGCATCGTCGACTACAGACTTAAGATTGATCTGTTTCGATGCTCTCATGACACTAGAGCATGTCAGGACAACCTTAGCTTTTGAGCCGAATATGCGTTGCGCTAAAGCTTCACTTGAAAACCCAGCAAAAACAACTGAGTGTACAGCGCCTATTCGAGCGCATGCGAGCATCGCAGTTGGGAGTTCGAGGATCATCGGCAAGTATAACACGACAGCATCACCTTTTCCAATGCCTACAGACTTGAGCCAGTTCGAAAGTTGGTTCACATCTTTCTGAAGTTGCCCATACGTCTTGCTGGCCGTTTCCCCAACATCGTTCCCTTCCCACAAGAACGCGTTCGCATCCTCCAATCCGAGCCTGATATTGCGCTCAATACAGTTCCAAGCAATATTCGTCTTACCACCAGCGAACCAAGAAACACTGATAGGACCGTCGTCAACTTGAAAGTTGAAATCGCTAACAGGTGAGGACCATTTTCGCTCCCAGTGAAATTCGTCTGCCACAGACGACCAAAAGCGGTCCGGATTCTCTAAAGATTCCGTGTACAATGAGTTGTACTGCTCTATGCTCGTACAACTCCGGAGTCGCTCCATTACTTATCACTAAGCTCGCCTGAATTCAACGTCGTCCGCTCGGGAAGTGTACTGCCTTTACGAGCGAACTATCGAAGTTAGCTGCCCGGGGCAGGCCATGCTTGGAGCCCCTCGACCCAAGCGACGGCTCGCAATCAAAAACTATTTAGCATAATATTATATACATTATGAATATCGACTCAATTCAAGAACTTAGTTTGACTTCTAAGTTTTGGATCGACCCGGATGACGAGTCCTGACCATTAAAATCATCCATCCCATCGCGCGGAGAATGGGTTATTAAACCCTGGAGATTGAGTTTGTTTGCGCCCGGCATTTTTCTTTTTGCTAGCCCAAGCCGGTCTGACCGCAGAAGAGGGCGAATAGGGATTATAGCCCCTTAGTACATAGTTTCCTACGAAATGCCGAAGAACTTGTACTATCCTCCATTTCATAGAAAACCTGATGGTCTGTGACTCGTCATTTTTCTCTTCGTGTTTTTCATTGCAAATTAGATGATTTTATATTGTCCTGTGGAGCATCACAGTATTGTAAAAATCGAAAAAAACGCGCATGTGAGACTTTTTGATTTTTTTATCGTGGCAGTGAGTGGGACAGAGAGCAAGGGAGCACTCCTCGGGCCGAGTTAGGAGGATTTTCACGTCATTTTCATAACTTTTATGAAGAAAAAAGCTTGCTATTTCCCCCATGTTTTTTATAACTTGGACCTAAAAGTTATAAAAATGGCTTGCTGTTAGTCGCCCTGAATATCCAAAGTCGCGAAACTTTACCAGACTTCCCGCCGCCGCCAGCGGCCGCGGGTGTACTGGTTAGAAACATGGTAGAGTTCAGACTACGAGGAGTAGTGAACACAAATTTCTTAGCGGAAACGGCGATCGCTCGCGCTAATCATTTGTATGTAGCATCGAATAACCTCGTTTGCATCGTTGACGTGTCAACAAGTGCAAAAAGGTATTTGCAAACTGGTGGTTCGTCCCAAGTCGTCTCAATCGATCTATGCGAGGAGAAGGAACTATTAGCCGCCTTAAACGAGCAGGGCGAACTTATGTTGTTCAACACTGTAACAGGTACCAGACTTCATCGCACTAGACTGCGAGGGAACCCGAGAGCTGTAGCGATCCTCGAGAGCGGGCGTGATGAAGTCAGAGTAGCTTCATTAGAAGGATACTCCGTGCAAATTTGGCAAGCGATGATCAATCATACTGTTAGTGGATTGACACAAATCATGAAACATAGATTCTCGGATGGTGCGCCAACTATACTGATCCCATCAAACGCGCACGGTAGCGAAGGTTTTATCCTTGTCAACGATAGCAATATATGTCGTTTTTATTGGCGAGATACTTCGGGGTTGTACGCTAATCGGATATTCCGTCCAAAGGATACTTCTACTGTAGCCGCATCTTTTGATAGGAGCAACGACAGCCAGTTTATGACTTTATCATCATTTGGTAACATCAGTAAGTGGAGCTTCAACAGTGTCAATCAAGAAGTTCAACTTGTGAAGTACACTCAACTACCATTTATTCAACAAGAAAGCATCAAATACGGTTGTTTTTGTCCATGTGCGTCAAACATTGCAGTCATCACGTCGTCTGGATCCGTAAATGTATTTTCAATCGTCGAAGAGCCAGTATTGGTATCTGTCTACTCAGCACACCAGGACTCAGTGCGATGCTACTTTGCAGATGATCACTCGTATCTCTCAATATTTAGCGAAAATCGGATCTCCATGTGGGAAATAGAATCCAATCGCTGTATTTTAGATGATCAGAATGGTTCTTCTTCAGCCGTCAGTTCTTCGGCGATAAGTTCAGATGGCGTGCAGTTAATTGTCGGCACGGAGAGCGGCATGTTGAGTGTATGGGATATCCATTCTCTCAGTTGTACTTCCACGTTTTTCTATCATAAAAAGCCGATTACTGATGTAGCATTCTTAAACTCTGGCAATGCTTTCGTTTCTTCGAGTTTAGATGGTACCATCAGAGCTTTTGATACACAGAGATTGAGGAACTTTCGAGTATTTACGACTTCACGCAGTTCTAGCTTTAATTTCGTCGCAATAAATGAGACTGAAGATCTGATATGTTCCAGTACCATTGACGATTATCAGATCTTCGTATGGAATTTTCAAACTGCTAAGCTTTTGGAAGTTCTTCCTGGGCACAGTGCTAGAATTTCATCATTGTATTTCTGTGCGAATGCAACAGTTGTATCAAGTTCTTGGGATAATGATATCAGATTGTGGAATGTAAATGGTCGGGCTGAGGATTGCCAGATAATGACAAATAGTCAAAATATCACTGCCCTCGCCGTATCGCACGATCAAAAGCGACTCGCCGCGGCGACGGTCGGACAAAACATACTATTCTGGAATATCGAGAACGCACAACTGGTGGGTACACTCAGTTGTGCGCTTGATGTAAGGTATGCACAACAAGAGCGAGATCCCTCTGAACATTTTGTATGTTTAGTATATAATCGTGACAGTTCATTACTATTTGGCTACACATCAAACGCATCGACATGCATTTATGATGTACATGGTTTGGTGCTTCTGCGCAGATATCCACATTATTCTGACTGGGGCAGGGTAACGAATCCCAGAACACTAACTATGTGCAAGTACAAAGATATATGGGCCATCGCTGGTAAACGCGCGGTATACGTTTACGAACGTGAGAGCACTAATATTGGAGATGTTTCGCGGAATCTAGATGAAGAGGTCAGTTTACACGGGATTTTGAAGGCCGTGCAACATAGGAACTTGAAGTTGGCTTTGCAACTTGCAGTTCGGATCGGAAACGATCCCCGAACGATTCCTGCTGTACTATATAAGACTTCTCCTCGATCACATCATCATATTTTGTGTGATTTTCCTGATACCAGTGTACGAGATCTCATGAGAGCATGCGTGGAACTTGTAGAGGATTCGCCACACTGTGAGTTACTTCTCACAGTGATAGTTCGTTTAATCAGTATCAAGTTTGGTAACAGGCAGAAGGACGTCAATTTCATGATGGAAAACCTCCAGCATATAGGTAGACGGCAAGGCCTGTTAAACAAGATTACCATGGGTAACTTGGACACTCTTGCTTTCTTGTGTTGTACAAGTTAGTGCGTCGCAATTGAAACACTAACTCAGTGGACGAGAAAAGTTGTGTGTTTTGATATCATCTATTGGATCTTTCGCATATCTCCCACGTTTCTTAGCATCTAGAAGTAATGAAGACCAAAAGTCAAACTTTGCGACTGCATCGCACTTGCAAATGATCCACATTGAACAGCGAGCTCTTGTCAGTGCGACATTTAGACGGCGTACATCAGCGAGGAACCCTATGTCTTCAGAAGACGTCCGCACACACGATAGAATGATTATATCGCTTTCTTGACCTTGAAACGCATCGACTGTACTCACTCTAGTTCGAAGTGGGATCTCACTCTGCTGCAACAGATCTTCTATTACCAAACATTGCTCTCGATAGCCACTCAATATAACAATATTCGCAGTTTCATTGCGATTAGAATCGCAATAATGCGAGTACTTTTGTAGTAAACGTATGATTAATCTTGCTTCGGTGACGTTGTAGCATGACAAGTTGGAGGCCCGTTCTTCGCGCCCATTATACGCATCAAATATCATATATGGTTTGAATGGCCAATGTGAATGCGATGGAAGCTCTCTCGAGTGAATGAGCCCCTCAGCATCGACGAGAGCACTTCTATAGAATTTAAAAGAAGGAAACATCGCGATTTCAGGGTGCATACGAAACTGGATGCTCAACAAGTCAGAGGTCAATCCTGCATCCATTAGCCGCTCGAAGAGCGATCGGTTAAACTTTGCTGCTTGTGCTGCACGTGATTTCACAGTTGCTGGGAGTTGTTTCGGGTCTCCAACTAAGACACAATGTGACTGTGAGGTAGATAGTGGTATGAGCGTCGTTATTTCATTTGCTTGACATGCTTCATCAACAATAATTGCCTTAAAAGGGCGTGATGCAGTCTGCACGTACCGTTTACTTACTGATGACAATGTGGAGCACACGATCTCTGCTTCATCTACAAAGGAAGCACATAACTCATCAGATAAATCACTGCAAGCTAGATGTACTTTCCGAGATCTTGTTTCGAGATGATACGACCGTAGTCTTTCCAGACGAGCGAGATCACCCAGTGCTCGGTCACGAGTCTCATAAATGTGCATGACTTCAGAAACCCATGCACAATCGTCCTCTACTGATGCGTTAGATGTAAGAAGAGTCTTGAGCTGAGCTTCAGCAGATGTAACAGTATGATATTGTCTAGAGTACCATGCATTCCATTCATTTAAAGACATGGCAAGCAAGGATTGTACTCGTCGCTCAACAGATATAGACTCTGCGCTGTGTGACACTCCAGCGTCCGTCCCGACGAGACGGACAATATCGGGCATATAACGGCTCCCATCTTTTTGTAAGAAGCCAGTGCTTATAATCCTTTCCAATAAGTTGTCCACGGCAGCGTTACTTGGTGCACATATCAAGAATCTTGGCTTTAAAACGTGCGTATTTGTTACAGCCATTCTCTCCCTCTTTCGTTTTTTCAATTTCACATCTCTCATGTTTAGTTTGTCGCACTCAATTGTATCTTTCAGTAATTCAAAGTATTCTTGAAATTGAATGAAGTGCAGAATGTTCACCAAGCTCACCTGTACTGAGTCAGCATGACGATATTTGGAAACACGCTAGGACTTACTATCACCTTTGTTTTGCCAGTTCCCGGTGGGCCATGGATGAGTGAAAAAGGTGAACGAGAGATGGGATTCTCATCAATCGGATGCAAAACACGTGCAATACAGTTCGATATTGCTGTGAGTTGTGGGACATTCAAGTTGTCCTTGAAACATTCAAGCAACTGCAGTCCACTTGAGTGTGCTTCACTGACTTTCATTTTGCTCAGCTCTACAGGCGCAATCAACGCTGGTTGGATCAAAAACTGGTGGAATTCCTAGAACTCGAGTTAGTTAATCAGATGGAAGATGTGCACTATCTTACATTTTGCGTGGAGTGAATTGCCAACAATGCATCACGACAGCGTAAGTGACTTGATATTTTGCAAGTCGGTACAGCCCACAAATAGGCGCTTTCAATGGCGCCGCCCAGCGCGCAAGAGACACCATAGGGGGTTTCATCACTAGGTATTATCACTTTCGCTATGAGTTTTATCGAATCGTCCTGCCAGTAAGTCACTGTAGAAGCAAAGTGCGGCCAGACTCTCATGTCTCTGCCTGGTTTTTCTGGGCTAAGCAGGACCACTGTACCCTGGGTAATTTTCATCGGACTTTTGGGTAACAGAAGCTCCAAAAATATTTCCGAATGTTCGCTCCATCGACGATTTAGCTTGAATCGAAAGATGGAGTTCTGACCTGCGCAAGTGATGTTGAGACAGGGACATTTCAACACTATTGCACGACATACAGAGAGAGCTTTTGAAAGCTTGCAACAGATCTTCTTTCGCCTCTTCTATCAAAGGCCGGAGAAGACACGAAATGTATTCCCTTAAACTCTCGAATACTGTTGGTATTATAGGTAAAGGTCGCCTCGTTTCATCGGTCGCAGATGTGTAAAATAAATCACTTTCGAAAGTCTCAAGGGACATGGCTAGCCAAAGCCAAGCTTATGACGACTGATTCAGATGTTTCACTCCGTATTATACATCAGCGCCTACTCTTTAAACTAACCAATCCTGAGTTCGTAAGAGAAAGGCGTCGAAAAGTGTAGTGGTGCTACGGGGGCTTTTGATTTTGATAACACACGCCACTTCTTCTCACTCAATCCATACAGACTGAATCCAGTAAGTGCGAAGAAGGATGAGGTATGAAAATTATTCACGCACTATTTAAGATAGTTTAAAACGCTAGTTCTCGTTTTCCTATAACGACTCGAACATTTGCTACAACTCCGTTGTTTTTTCGAGCTCATGAGCAAGTCACTCTCTACTAGTAGACCACCAGGGAAGTATTGGAGACAACGCTATGATCTGATTGCCAATTGGGAAGATGGTGTCTTATTTGATAATGAAGCTTGGTTTTCAGTCACCCCGCAGGTCATTGCCGAGTGTCAAGCACGTACGTGTATTAAGGCTTATGCAAAGGAAGATCGACCCCTCACTGTCTTAGACGCTTTTTGTGGGGCAGGGGGAAATACACTAGCATTTGCGAAAATAGGGTGTCATGTAATCGCTTGTGATGTGGATAGCGATAAACTCAAAATGGTGAGGAATCCCAATTGAATGTTACGGAGCGTAGACTTGAACGCGATTAGGCACGGCACAATGTGCAACTAGCCGGGCTTGACAAGTTCGTTGACTTTGTTTGTGGTGACTACACGGAAGTAGCTTGCATGCTACGAGCAGATTGTATTTTCTTATCACCACCATGGGGTGGACCAAAATATTCACAGAATGAAACATTTCAGCTCGAGCGCGGTCTAGCAGGGGCCTTGTGCACCACTGAGATAGTGAACCGTGCACTTTTAGCCACACCTTGTACTGTGTGCTTCCTACCGCACAATGCAAATGTGGACGTATTACTGTCGCAGTCTATAGCGAAGAATGTCACGGTGAGTCACTACACTTCTTGATTGAAAGACTCTGACAGAGCGGAAGTTGGAGGAAAATTATTGTAAGAGCAGTAAAAAAGCAGTAACGCTCTACTTCGGCAGCCAGTCGATGCTTCCGCAACAGAAATTCTAGGTCGGTCATATTAAAAAGTCAACTTGGTAGATGGAGTTGAGCTCTATTTGGAGACGTTCTTTAAGCGAACTTCCGTCTCTAGTATTGATCCACTCGCCACCTCTGGCCATGCGGTAGTGTGATGGCCCGCTGAGTGGAGAAGACAACCATATTTCTTGGTTGGGCGTCTGTTTATTGATCACAAAAGTACCCGCTCTCAAACTATCGATAGTCAATACCCCTGCGTCAAACGACACATCTAGATCTAGATTGTGCTGATCTCCCTTCGAATCGATTTCACACAACAAGTACTGCAGCATTTCTTCTGACTGCTCCTGAAAACCAGTGCAAGCACCAGCAAAGTTGTTCGCTTGTAGTTTCCAACCTAAACCACGTTGGCTATGCGTCGCTGTCGAAGTGCTCGCACCAAAACGGGCATGAAGTGAACTGGCTAAGGATGAAGCGTTTAGCTGATGTTGAACGTACGACACCAAACGACGTCCCTGCGAAAAGGCTCTCACAATAGACATGTATTCTCCTCAGTTGTTCACGTATTCGCGAAGTTCGTTTTACAACGCTTGTAGTCTTTACGTGGAAAGGTCTCCGTACCAATTTTCTGACTCGGGCTACGTTGCCACCGCCACGTTACGACTCGCTCTGCATAGACGACTCCTTATCAAAAGAGGATAGATAGACTGGCGATTCGTTTGCCTCGCGCTGTCAGCTACACCGCCGTTCACGACTCACTGGTTTACCCCTGTCGGCGACAGGCTGTCGCGGACCAGCAAAGTCCCCATTTTAGTCGCTTTTTACTCTTTTCGTGGCGTATTGGTGGCTTTACGTAATGTCTCCTGGTCGGAAAAATATATTGCACCGCTTCAGAGAGTCCCTACATGACTGAAAAATTTATATAACGCGGAAAAATTTATACCGCGGGTTGGGAGAGTCCCAACACACACGACGAGTCACGAACCGTCGATAAGTACATACTTTACATACTTTAAAATCATATACCGTCAGTTCCCCAATAACGTGCCATAAAATGTAACGATAATTGCCCTCATATTTAAGGAAAATTAATTAGGGAACCGACGGTAATTTGCAATAAAAAGCACGAGGAGAAAAGTGACGAGTCACAGATCATTACCTTACTTTTGAACCGGAGGAAAGTACAAGCACAACTCCAGTTCAGTGGAGAACGTTGCCGTTTTGCGATTCGAATAGAATATTTCGAGAGAAACCGAACGTCATACGCGGTTTTTCGAACACCCCACTCTCTGGTTGAGTTCAAAACGCAGATGTTCCGTAATCAATATGATCAAGTACGTTACGTCGCGGCTACCAACACTTAAAAATAGCTCTGTCTCCTGGGTGTCACTTCTACTAACCAAAAAAATCTTCTTTGGGTTTTAGGATGCGCTCACTTGGAGTCCTCAAGGAAGGCTACACCAGGTAGAATGTGCGTAATTTTGTCCTTGCCATGCAGTCATCCTGATTTGAGACCGTTATAGACGCGATGGAGGCTGTAAAGCAGGGTAGTACAGTTGTGGCCTGTGGGGTACGCTTTGCTCTCAGCCAAATGTGTGGGCTCTCACTTTAGTTGACATAGAATGAGCGGGCTACTGCAGTCGCTGCCTTGAAACGCAAGCAGTCAGAGCTATCTTCTGTTCAAGACAAGATCTTCAAAATAAACTCGAGCACTGGCGCTGCCATCTCGGGACTTGCAACTGACGGAGCAAACTTGATCAGGGCACTGAGAGAAGAAAGTGTTCGCAATGAGCTGATTTTCGAGCGCATACCAGAGGTTGGGAGGCTCGCGAATCTGATGGGAAAAACAAGTCATGTGAGCTATCATGAGTGATTTCACGATTCATATTAAGCATTGGTTCAGATATCTTCTGGAGCTACTAGTAGTAGACCATCTGGTGTTGGTCTCCTCATATTCGGTGAGGGTGACCAAGGTTGCCAGATTTTCCAACTCTGTCCTAGCGGTGTCATAGAGCAAGTGTCATGCTGTGCCATAGGTATCACTCGTATCAAAAACTTTAGTAATTCGATCAGACTGAATCAACCACTTAGGTGCCCGTGCGCAGTCAGCTCGCACGTATTTCGAGAAGAATATTGCCTCTGTGCAAATCGCCAATGTCGATCAGGTAAGCATGAAAATAAGCATGAAAAGGAATTTAGACGCTTATTCTTACAAATCTAGCTCATAAAATTGGCAATCGCGGCATTGAGTGAGTGTGTTGCTGATCCTTCTGTACTGAGTCCATCGACGTGTGAAGTCGCAGTTATATGCCAACGTCAGTTCCAATTAAAAACCGCGGATGAGATGAGTGGGTATCTGCTATAGTGCTTGAGTACATACTAAGTAAAATTCCATGAAAACGACTGATGCTCCAACTCAGAAAGTAATTGATGGATGTTTCTGCTGTTTAGCTGCCTGCTTTCTCATCTTCAGCCTAGAAAAATTTGAGTAAAATGTTTTGGCATATTGCTTGCATGACACCCGCCTTCCTGTATCTGTGCAAATAACATTTTAGCGGCTCGATATAGTCCTCAAATCCGAGCGTGCTCATTGCCCACAGGAGATCATCTCCATTGATTGTTTTCCGCTTGCTACGTTGACAACGATCAGACGCTCTAGTCAAAGTGCAGTTAGTATTCATACAGGTAGTGACATTATTGCCTTACTCGCTTGTAATAAAACTAATAAACTCAGATACACATTCTTGTACTGTTTCCTTTGCGTCTTTTGCTATCTTCGCATTTGCTGGAAGTGCTTTTTTCATTATCCTACTAATATTTGCCACAGGCAAGAAGCGCTCTTGTTCGCGAAAATTTGTTTCAGGGCTGGACATTTCTCGCGTCTCGGCGAAACCTGCGTGCGCAAACAACTCGTCAGTCATATTTTGTTAGATGTCTGTCCGGCCTGGAATAGAGCACTCGTAGATCCCAAGGATTAAGGTGCATAACGTACTTTTTTTTGTCTCCGTTCACGTCAGCACGGTCTACCTTTAGGCGACGCCCGCCCGCACAAGGTGCTCTGCCAACTGTCACTGGGAGGGTTGACCGTATGAGGTATCAGGCATTTCCATCCAGCTCTCTGACGTCATAGTACGCTACATTTCAACGCATTTATTCCAAGGGTTGAAATATAACGTCAGTGGAAAAGATAATTGGAATTGGAATACATAATATGTAAGTTATAAGGCGTACTAAGAGCACCGTAGATCACTAAAGTTATCAAAAAGTTATTGAAATCAGACACGCACGGCCCGATAACTCGAGTAATTTGCCCAACTGTCCGTTCAATTCAATCACGCAAAAACTGAAACGACGGTTCACAATTCGCGAGCACGGCGAAGTTATGGTCAAAGATATGAAAATAAGCTCTTAAGCCGACTAACAGTGAAATCCATAACTTTCCCCATAACTTGCATTCGAAGAGCCACACTACTGTTAGTCGTTTACGCATAACTCGTGGTATCTGCGGTGCTCTTAGTCCAATTGACGATAGCTTAACCATGGGTCGAAAGTTATGAAAAGGTTATGCGGTGTTCGAGCATATGCCTACACTAGTAGTCTATTGATTTCAATAAATATTTTATGTGGATCAAAATAGACCCATTGCACTAAGGTTTTCCTATCATTTTACGTATTTAAGTTGACCAATCATGACTCGCCACGACCCACTGTCGACTCGAACCTCAAATCAGCTTCACTTTCGCCCTTTTTTTGAACTCGCGCGGCGCGTCGCGCTGAGCGCCACTTTCACGCGTCTGTCGCGGCGCGCGCGCGCGACACGTGTCTGCGAGGCAAAGAAACACACGGATGAATGTGTTTGTGATCGAATTATAGCCGTGTTTGCAAATTTTGGTGCGTATGGGCGTCGACGCAGGGTGGAAAGCGTTCGACGATGCGGTCGTCCGCTCAACCATCGTCGGCGAGTTCGCGAACGCAAAAGCGGGGGTAGACGCAAACATATGGATTCACCAAGGGTGGGCGATGCGCAAAACTGGTTCTGTTCAGGATAGGCTGGATTCGGCTGTAGATACAGTCATTTCGCGCGCTACGAAGCTCGTGAATGCAGCAGTGTTCCCAGTACTTGTTTTTGATGGGGCGAGAACGACACACAAGAAGGAGACGCACGCGAAGCGAGCAGGCGCGACAGGCGAAAAATACGAACGCTGTTATTTGCCTCGGATATTGAATGAAGTGCGCAAGCGTGGATTCGTGTACATCGTGGCGCCAAACGAATCGGATCACCAGTTGAAGTTCATGGAGTCGAGTGGTCTCGTTGATTTTGTTTTGACGGACGACACAGATGCGGTGGTGCTTGGGTGCGCCAAGGTCGTTCATAAGGTGTCTTGGGGCGTTTCAATGTTAAAATGCAATATTTTCAATAGAAATAACGTGAGGATGCCGGTAGACACGAACGCGGTGAACACAGTCGTGGAGCTCATGTGCATGCACGGTGACGCCGCTGTGCGCTTGTGGGCGGTGGCAAGCGGGTGTGATTACAGGGACGGGAAAGTGCCCGGACTTGGACCCCAAACAGCTCTCGATGCAATTGTAGCGTGCATACGAAGTGCAGGGACTGTAAGTATACGCTCTTTTGTGAAGTATCTCGTGTTTAAGGAGGTCGTCGCTGCGAGTGATGAGGACACGCAAATTTGCAAACTTGAGGAAGGCATGGCCGGTTTTGAACGAGCGGTCGTGTACGATATACGGACAAAGGAGAGACGCTGGCTGAATGACAACACCGTATTGAGCGCAAATCACTCAGAAAACGAAGAATTCGCTCTAGGTCTGCGGGACGCGGATACTCACAAGCCTGTTGAACTCGTTCCAGTGGCCACCCTTTTGAAAAATGGTGAAACGCAAGCGAGACGAATCCCGAAGTATCTCATCAAGGGCGGCGTTTTGCCGGAAAAGAGAGTCGAGGACAACTCAAAAGCGGATTTGTTACGGTGGCTGAACGTGCGTCGGAACGACCGACGCCGCGGATGTACGGATATGCGGGACAAAGATGACATCATCTCAGAGGTCATAGGGAGGATTGAACTTGAGCGTCGGTACGAGCAGCTAGATATCGACGTCGACGTCGACGTCCAGGATCCGGAAGGTAAAAGTCTTCATACATATTTGGTTCATCATTTTCATCTTCCGGCGACGCAATTCCCTGAGCTAGATCCCAACTTGAACGCACCAATGGATGATGAAGTGTGGAGCGGTGATGTTGAGCTCTTCCGCGAGACGTCACCGCTCATGGGTGAGGACATCATCACAACGTGGCTCGCGGGGATGTCCGTTTACAACGACCCGGTTCGATCCAAAGCGTATCGACAAGGATACGCACGAATACACGCGCGGACGCCCCTTCCGATTCGTTTTGCGCGCGTTGGTCATCCTTGGATGCAAACTCACTTTCGATTGTGGTTCCAAGTTGGTATTCCAGCATCACTTAAAGCAGAGCGTTATGCCGTCACTGTCTGCATGTTATGTAAGTATGGAGGTATCGACGAAGAAACCAATGAACATGTTCTGGACCATGTCGTCAGTGTCGAGCGTGGGACGTGCGCGTGTAAGGCGGGAGCGGGCGGACACTTTGGAGGGTGCATACACGTCGTCGCAGCGCTCTGGTTTTTTGCCAAGTTGCAAAGACCAGTTGATCCATGCACGTCGCTTGAAAGTGAGTGGTTCGGGACGAGCGGCGAAGGAGATCCGGTGAATCGCAAAGTTCCTCTCGACGACATTGACTTTAATAGATTCGAAGTCGGGCGCTCGAAGCGACGGTGTACTGTGAACACGCGCGGTGATGGTGATTTGGAGCTTCCTGAAGTTGCACCTGACATCCTCGCGATGTGGTCGCGAAATAAGCCATCAACACTTCTCAAGGAGTATTTCGACGTATACGAAAAAGAAAACAATCATAAATGTACTTTACACAAGGTTACAGAGTCGTGCAGGGCGCGGAATCTACCTTAGCGGAGCTTGTAAATCTAGCGCTAGGAAAAATATTATTGGCCACTCTTGATGCACAGATTTCAGCTTGGAGATAGCTATTGGACCGCGCATACGCTTCCAAATCGTCTTGACGCGACCAAAAGCATTTTCAATTAGCACTCGACGACATGCTTGCGCCCTAGTATCGAGAATGTCCTCCTTGGAGAACGCCACATTCTTGCCTCTTGAAAACGCAGGGTGCACAAGCCTGAACGCATCCCGTTCAAACTGTCTATTCAAGCCTTCGCAAAAGCCACGATCAGCTGCAATTGTTTCGGGAACGACTACATTTTCGTCGTTCTCGTCTGTGAACGTCCTCCGGCGGATGTTGGCTCGGTGTACCGCATGATTAAGCATCGGGTGATCCTTTCCAGCAAAGCAAATTTCATTGTCAAAAATGGATCCAGGAAACCCAACTGAACAGAAAGCGGCAAGGCAATTCGGGTGACAGGCGCCAAGAAATTTACACACATAGCGCTTCTTATAATGACTGTAAAACAAACGCTGCATATATGGGTCGTCTGGCGTCTCCATGGGAACTTCTGTCACGTCGATAATCTCATAAGGTTTCTGCCCGTATGCTTCTTTCCAATCCTCCCCAGTTGTCACCTGGATGCACTCGGGATCTATCGGATCGCCGCCGTAAGCACGTATAAACACCGTCAAAAATGATGTCATTTGTTTTAATGCACGCGTAAGTGTCGATTTGTGTATTCCGACGAAGTATGCGAGTTGATCCACGGACAGGTCCATCTTCGCTCTCATCCACCATGCCAAAAATACATCTTCCCATTCGAAGCTCTTCTTCCGCGGCGCGACCGTTTTGTGCGCATCCGTTACACTTGCGGAGTCACCTCTTCTTTGTCGTCCACGAATCAACAAGTTTTGGGTCGCGTCGCGATCGCCCGCGTTGACAAACCGCCACAAAGCATCAAATGTTTTCAAACTTGGCCAACCTGTGAGCGCTTTGATGTGCTCATTACTGACTCTCGTCGCGCGCAAATGTCGCATAGTTATGCAAAAGGCTCCTCGATCATGGTTGCACATTTCTTTTCGAAGCTGTTCAATATCCTCCGCGTGCAAAAGAACTTCCTGACACGCGACGCTCGCGCGATGGCGTTCAACCCGCAGCGCTTCGCTCAACTTCAACTTTTCACAGCGTAACTTTTGGATAGTCTCTTCTTGCACGCGGCACGTCTCTTCCGCCGGCCTTCCCCGTTCATACGAGTTCAAACACGTGTTTTGCGCGCACTCGCGCGAACAAATTGCCGCAGGCGCGGATCTTCGCCGCTTTTTTTGAACTCTGACACCAGCTTGTGTCGCACGCTCGCCATCATCATTCAAATTTGAAATATCCGAAAGCGGCTCCCGTGCCGGCGCCTTCGTGCGCAGACGCGTCTCGCGCGGTGATATACATTCAATACGAGCCGGGTCGACGATTGGTTCGCCCGCGTACGTCGGTCGATTCGAATGGAGCACGTACGTCGGCCGGTTCCGCGCACCAGCTTTCATAACCAACTTCGGGGTGTTCCCTGCAGACCAAGCTAAAGTGTGCCAGTAGAAATGCCGCGAGGACACTCGAACAGCATCGGGCTTCTCCATCGCGCGCAAAAAATATTTTTCTATGTCATCACGATCCGCCTTCGGTCTGAGACTCGCTAGAATCGATTTGAGCGTGTCGTCTTTCCAGTGTCTGCCGAGCGCGAACGAGAATCGCTCGACATCCTTGTCGCAGTTTGGGTTGGTGCAAACGCACGTGCGAGTCATTCGGCGCGCTTCGACGTGCGGAGACGATGCAACGGAACCACTTCGAACTGCTCACGCGCGCCCGCGGGCGGCCGCGGCCACACCGCGCACTGGCGGGCGCGCGAACGCGACGGTTGCGCCATCGCGTTTCACTAAACCCCGGCGCGTTCAAAAAACACGTTTGGTGAAGCTGCGAATTTCGCTAAATTTTGGCGTCAAAAATTATAGATAAAACATGTAACTATATACGCAAAAGTTGAAGGTTCCTTAGTGCAATGGGTCTATACCAATAGTGATATGTACAGAGAAGTGCTGTACCCGAGCGGACGACTTGGTCGAGTTTGGCCGTAGGAAAACGCAGGCAGTAAAAGAACAAGACTTGGCGAGAGCGTTTTATACTTACGCACTGCGAGGAGGGGCACCATATGTCTCGAGCTACACGAACGGGCGATGAAACCGCGTCATCGTGCGATGACTCTTACGATGACTCTGTCGAGGACTGTGAACAGCCCTGGATATCTTGGTTCTGCGGGTTGAAAGGGAACGAAATGTTCTGTGAAATAGAGGAAGATTACATCCAAGATGACTTCAACTTGAGCGGACTCAGTTCTTCTGTCCCGTATTATGATTACGCTCTTGACATTATTCTCGACGTGGATCGGGGACAATCTGTCTTGAGCGAACAACAGCAAGAGCTAGTCGAATCAGCAGCCGAGATGCTATATGGGCTAATACATGCCAGATATATATTGACACAACGAGGCATGACCGCCATGCTCGAGAAGTATAAACAACACCACTTTGGTAGGTGCCCACGTTTTCTTTGTGGCAACACTGCTTGTCTGCCCGTAGGAACTTCCGACGTATTTAGAACATCAACTGTGAAAATATTTTGCCCAAATTGCAAGGTAAGTGAACTTTGTTTTGTCACAAGCGAAGGCTGAGCAAAGAGGTATTTTTTATTGATTATCACAGGATATCTATTTCCCAAGGAGTAAGTACCAGGGCAATACCGATGGAGCATATTTTGGAACGACGTTTCCGCACCTTTTTCTAATGAGTTACAAACACCTGCAACTCCCCAGACTGATGAATAAGTATGAACCAAGGATATTTGGTTTTAGAGTACATAAGTCGCACGAATAAAGGAGTTAGAAAGAATGGAATAGTAACGACGCTGGCGGATACTTTCGTACTCTCGTCTTTGACATTACAATATTTGGCGTACAGTACATCTTTATTCATTATTAGTGGGTGTTTACACCGCATCTCAAGACCAAAACATAGGATGGACCCGTACATACGTGATCTGCTCGACTTGAAACGTTCTTGCAAGCAACATCGGTGATGAAAGTTAGTATCGAGCCCTGCCTCGACCGCGGGAGGAAACGCCTCTACCACCTCTTCCACCACCACGGCCTCTTCCAGTCCTGCCTCCCCGGCCGCCGGAACCTCTACCAGCTCCACGAGCACTGCACGACGTCAGAACATATAATACTTTAACCTTAACAACAGAAACTACCAACCTTTTCACTGGATTCGTGAATCTTTCAATCGGGAGAAGCTTATCAGTACTGATGTAAAACTTGGCACCTGGTAACACGAAGTAAAGCAGCTGAAGCCTGGTGGTTGCGGTGCGATACCTTTCTTGTACGAATCCGCCATGATTCCATCGAGTAGCTTCACCGTAAACATCTGCTGAATAATTCAAATCGTGCAAACGCTATGAGCGATAGTAGCCTTACGGTTTCATTGACCGCACCAAAAATTTCTTCGATCTTGCCAACCTACACTTCGTCACGACACAGAAGTCAAAAGCAGAACAGAGAAACACACCTGTGTCTTGTTCTCTAGATAGACAGCACCATTGAAATATGGAACCTAAAAACTATGAGCTATCATCGAAGGGTGTAAAAACAGAAAATCGTACTTTTTTGTTCGTCGAACGGCATACAACTTCACCCTCACAAGCATGTAAAAAAGTACCAAGCTCTGCCCACCGCTCAGCACGCAGACTGGGAAGTAGAGAATCGCTTACCTTCGATGGATGTCGGGGGACCCTCGTCACGAAAGTTTCCGGAGCGCCCGCGCCCCGATCCTCGTCCCCGGCCACTGCCTCGTCCCCGGCCATTGCTTGCGAACCCACGGCCGCCACTTGGTGGTCTCATGTCTGAGGAGTGTTGCTGCGCTAACGGAGAAACAGTGCGCGCACGTGTACCCTTGAACGAAAAACTCTATCTAGTAGGGATTCACTTTGCACGTCCGGCGCGCGTGGTATATCCTCTCGCCCAGTGTACACACAAGCAGCGTTAACCTACAAAAATTCCACAGTGCGTTTGACGCGGTCGGTGTCGCGGGCTCGTGCAAGGTTCTATCTACTAGTATTCAAACGTGTCTCACCTGCTGAGCTGAGGAGACATGCGTACAGGAGTTATACCTCGAGCAGCTGACTAGGGAATAGCCCACGGTGAAAGGCTGGAAAGGAGTTACACTACGGGACGAAAAAGTCAAGAGCGAAATATCGTTTCGTACGAGAGGGGGATTTGGGAGAAAAAGATCGTTCAAAGGGTAATTTCGCGATTTTAGCGTAATTTTTTCTTTATCGAAGAGCAAGAGTAATTTCACAAGTGTAATTTACTTAGCGTTAAAACGCGTAAAACACGACGGGTGAAACACACCCGCCGCCGTCGAAACGACCCGTGATTTCAACACGGTTTGCGACACATCGTCGCGCGCGGCGACGCCGTCAGGTGCGTCACGGTGCTGGGCGCGCGCATACGCGCTCTCCAGCCCGTTTTCTGATATATTTTCGCAGGATGCACGCGATAGTGCCCGAGACGCATGTGTCGGAGGCGTCACTCACACAACAATCTGCGGCGGTTAGAGAGGACGATTCGCTCCTTTTCCCCGGAGTGCGCGTCGTAAACGACGTATCGATAGGCACGGATGTGTTAGGAACACTCTTGAAGCATGTTTACGTCGCCCGAGATGGTACGACGCCGAACGCGGCGCCAACGAGCGGCTGTGTTGAAGGGATTCCAACAAAGGATTTAGGGGCGTTTGCGAAGAGCGTGCTGTCGTGTGACTACGTGACCGAGCGCGGGAAGATGAAGGCGTTGACGTCTCACAGCATAAATAATTTCTACAAGGATGATAATCGGCGTCCATCGCACGTCACTCACTTCACAAAATGGTATGGACGAGCAGTCAAAGATGATGGGACGTGCGAGACGGCGTCGCGGCAGCACTGGTCTGTCGTCACAGGCGGCAGACTCCTTCGCACGGACGATGATTACGCAACGTGCGCGCTGGCCCTCATGGATTTATCACCCGAGTTTTTATCAGGCGAGTTCCAAGACTTGCTCGCCATGCCCAACATCCCGCGCCGTGAGAAAAGTCAACAAATTGCTTCACTTATGAAGCAACGTGTCATGGATTTCATCGTCGTGTATCGCTCGGATCGTTCTCGCGCTCAGCTCATCGAGCAGGCACAACAACGAGCGACGGTCGCATCGCGACATATCGTTCCCCGTAAATCAACGATTGAAATCATCGAGGAGGAAACGGCTAAGATCGCGGTACTCGCCGAGCACTATAAAAATGAAATCAATGACGCCGGCGAACCAGTTCTCCCCGACGAGCTTGTTGACGAATTCAAGATGCTCCATCTGCTGTGCAACGACAAGCTGAGCACGGCGGTTCAAAAACAGGCGCGAACAAAATTAATTAATCACGCTTGGGTTCCTTCGAAGGATACGTACGCGGCGATTCTGCAAAGAACAACCCGCGACAATCCAACGCAAATTGACGGCGTGCCCAACATTGTTCCGCGTATTCGACCACTTCCGGATAGCGAAGAAGACGAAGCAGCGCTTGAAGATGACGACGAACTACTACGACCGCTTCATAGGAGCAACATGTCCAAACGTCAGTTAACGGCGCTCGACGATATTTCTAACGTCGAGAGGTGAGCCTCGCTCGTGCGCTTCGCATTGTTGTACACTTGGAAAAGAAAATAGCAGCGACGCATCTGCGTAGGTTTGTAATACTGTAAACACATTCATTCAACTTAAGCGACTATAAACATGCTCTCTTTCAGTCCAAGGCGATGAGTGAATGTAAAAATCGATTCAAATTTGCGCTCAACACATTCGTTTCTTTCGGCGGCGGCGGCTTTCGATACGCCTCAATGTTGCCAAATTTTTGTCTGCATTTGATAAAGTCCTGAACGCTGCACAGCGGTGTTGGGGCGTCGAAAGAAAAGCCTGGCGTGGTCGCCTCTACAACGTGCGCCGTTGTGAGAAACTCACTTGTTTCATTTTCGATTTCCGCACTGTAAGCCTGGAGCAATTCGTACTCGGCGCAGTCATTTTCAACACACGCAACCGCGAACTGTTTCCCTTCCGGAACGATTGAAACAAACCCTATATCATTCGTGTTGAATAAATGACGACCTAGAAGCATGTTAAGTTCGATGACCGATGGATGAATTGGTCCTGTCCGAGGTAAGTACTCGCGCAACGCAGGTCTGCGGTTGATGAGATTCAGCCCGTGAGCGCGAAGATTCTCATCTTCATAATCCGCTGGTACGACTGCCGAACCGTAGAATCGTTCTGCTATTTCGAAGTCCTTTTCGAAGCCTTTTTTTCTGAACTTGATGTTGTTAAACCCATTCTTCAGGGCGTTGGTTCGATTGACTGGGTAGTCTCTCGTTTCAAACACACCCGTTTGAATCTCCGTGTCTTGTACTTCTTTCAAAATTCTTTGCGGCCTGCTCGGCGCAACAAGTCGTTTAGGCACGCTTGATAACACGCAGTATTCGTGCATCGCTTCGTAGCCGTGACGGGCGCGAAACCATCCTCGCCCAGATACAAAGCCTGACAAGTAGTCTTTGACTTCTGCATGCAGCGACGACTGGTGAATGTTCTCCCGAACAACCACGATTTCGTTCCAGGCTAAATCTCTTATTCCCAAACCCTGACACACGCGCCCGTTCGATCGCTCGTCAAAATAAGATTTCCAGTCGCACATGGCGCTCGCCATGATTATTGAAACATTTTCTTTACCTGCGGAAGCGTCTACGTATGCCTGACCCAGCTGGTCCTCACACAATATTTCGCCTGTCTTCCACGTGCTTCTGTGTCCGCCAAATACTTGATCAGCGGGTCCCTTGCCGTGTCGTGGCATGTAATATTCAACCAGAACAGCGTCGAACCATCTCAACTCATCTACCAGCCACACACAGAAGGCCCATAACGTTCCTGTGTGATTTGAAGCACAACAGTCCATGACGAGAACAAAAACCTTTTCACCACGGCACTGCAATGCGCGTTGTAGAATCATATCGATCAGCGTCGACGTCGACTCGGTTCGGACCATATCGCTCATAAAGAAATTTTCTGTTTTCATCGTGACGTAATCGTAAAAAGCAACGTTCTTGATCAAACGTCCCTCAAATCCTCCACCTACCGACTCAAGCCGCACGTGCGGTATTTGCCGAACAGCCTCCCCGTCGCAGTGTACCATCGCGATCGTCGGCATACTGTTTCGGGCTCGATTCTGAACAGGTGCTTCATTTTCCTCGGCTGAAACGAACGCGGCATACATGGCTTGATGTTGCCACCACGAGATCAGCCGTCGGCAATGTGTGTTGTGAGCCGCGTGCTGTTGCCGTTCTTCTTCTAGTTGACGACGTTGCAGTTCAACTCGCTCGAACTCTTCTTCAACATTTGCAGTCAAATCATGGTAGCTCGAATCTCTTGAAGCGCACTCGCGGCGTATTTCTAGCTCGCGCATTTTGGATTCTAATTGATCTCTTCTCAACAGGTGATTTTTACACGACGGACACACGTTGTGGTCGACGTGTGTCCGACGATCAACTCCGGTGTATCCGTTCTCGCCCAGCCACTTCTTCAAAACATTTTTAAACGTCGTCTGTGATATTTGTATCTTCTCCTCTCTTTGGAAATATTTCCACAATCCCTGCTTCCCATTCACAGGCAGTACCGAGCTGATGTGAGCCATTCGAGTAGTGCTCATGGGATTGCCCACCAAATAAGCACTAAAAAATCTGTCGAGCGTATTTCGCACCTCCGGATCGAGACGATAGTTCGGAAACATTTTTCGATATCTTCTCAGCCCATGTTGCGTCGAGCCAGAAGCTTGTCGACCGCAGGTTTTCAAAACCTTTATTCTCTTTTGCACGAGTGAGCGGCTCACACCCAACGCGCTCACTACAGCCGCGTGACACACACCCGGGTAACACGACATGAATGAATCTACCAGCTCTTGACGCTCCATCTGACGCACAGCCGTGTCGCGTCTTCGTATAAACTCGCACAAAGCATCCGTGCCGAGTACTACATTCCCAAGACACTGGCGTTTGCAGCAGATGGTACCTTCAAATAAAATTGTTCGTGAGAGTTGGGAACCAGCGCTCGCTGAGGATGACGGACGGCCTGATGCCGAAGAGCTTGTTTGAGCGGACGCATTTAAACGTCGTTGCCGGTAAGCGAACTTTTTTGACACGAACTCGAACCGTGCGTTGGCGCAACAATCGCGTCGGCGCAACGCAGACTCAATTTCTTGAAACACGCGTACGTATCGTTCACTGTATGGCACCCTCCCTTTCTTCAAACGCTGGCCCCTCAGCTTCCTCAAAAGTCTATTCCGATCGATCGCGTCCGTCTGAGCCTCCACCGCCCGTTTTAGTTCGTCTTTCTTCAACTCCATCCAACCGGGCGCGTCGCGCTCCAACTCATGGAGGCACCTGCGCTTGCAACACTTGTATTGGACTCCTGGAGTTTCCCGGCAGGCGCGTGCGATAGTGGCATAAGTTAACTTGATCGGAGTTAACTGCTGAACGGGATTCAGAATTTCGCCAATCGTCGGCGGCGCGCGGACGAGTGGTACCACTAGTAGTTGTTCCAACTGTCGTGTCTCATCGACGCTCTGAGGACGAAATTCTTGACGCTGACCACGATCTTCGACCCCCAAAACATTGAGTAAACGATCAAAGGTCAGTCGTCCAAGCATACAGCGTCGACGAAGACGACGACGCGTCCACACGACCGCGCGACGCGCGATGGGGCCGCCGCCGACGTTCCCCCTTCGCGAGGTTCACGGGTGTCGATTGATGACTCGTCAGGTGTGGGGGGTATTTTGTCGAGTCGTGATTCGTCGAGAAAATTACACTTGTTCCTCTGTAGTGTAATTAAATTACACTCGAAGTCGAAAATTACCCTTTGAACGATCTTTTTCTCCCAAATCCCCCTCTACGAACTATCTTATTTGTAAATTGGGAAAAACGGAGATAAACGTTCCGGAAGTTTTCGAAAAATGTAGTGTTTTTACTCGTACAATAAACACTCGTAACATAATGTAGCTAAACCCTGAGCCCGTTTGGCAACCGTCTGTTGCAAACAGGCGGTTGCAGCAACAAGTGCACGCAGACTAGCTGGCGTGTATCGAGCGCTTATCGCCCGCACGAGTATTATGGTACCGCATTAGTGTGTGAATTGTATAAATGTTGTCACAGCCAACGAATTTGCCAACTGGTGTGGAACCTCTTCACGTTGACCACTCACACTGGTACACTCCTGCAGTAGAGCTCACACCGTTGCCCGAAGAGGTCACTCCCTTCACCGATATAGTGGCTGCTATCTGTGATGAAGACTGGACTCAGACGTGCTCCGCACTATTATCAGTTCGACGTATCGTTCGGCATGACCCTGATGCATTTAAGGCGCACAGTTGCTGTGCGTTGGGTAAGTGCATTGTGCAGACACGTAATCTTCGTAGTGTTGTGTGCAAAACAGCACTTTTGTGCTGTACTGAAATCCTTGAAACTTACGAAGAGGAACTCCTTTTCAGTGACGAAGATTTCAATATCGAGGTCTTATCGAAGTTGATAGAGGTCAGCTCTTCTGGTAAACGGTTTCTTGCACAGCAGTCACACCAAGCTCTTCAAGCTTTTTTGAACTGTGTTTCACCTAAGAAATTCATCTCTTTCGCACTGAGTGTGGTAGAACACCCTAATCCAATGTTTCGCAGCATTGTTGTAGATTTGATCAGAGAACTCTTGTGGAGTGAGCGAAGCTCGATGCTACAGGTACTTCAATTAAAGTACTCTCATTCAAGAATATATATGTTCAATAGGATGCAGCTCTCCTAGCACCGTGGAAATCAAAATTGGCAATGTTGGTAAGTTATTGATGGTAGTTATTTGACAAATTCAAGTATGTTGTTAGACTCGAGACAAACTACCCCAGACTCGTGAGCGTGCTCGCTCTGCACTCGAGGCATGCGATGCATTGGCTCAAGCTCAAGTATCACCGGGAAAGTTTTAGTTGGATGTGTGTTTGGGTAAATGTGTTTGGGTAAAAGCTTGAGCATTTCAGAAAGGATTGTAGAGGCCTACTTGTCACTTGAGAATTCTGCGTCTATCACATCATCAGAAGGAGAATCAGATGAAGCAGCGCCTTGTGCGCCATCTGCACCTTGGTACATGGCTTGGCCCATTGCCATCACCTGCTGTTGCAGTTCTTCTTGCAATGTTTTCATCTTCGATACATCGTCACTGGCGATTGCCTCCTTGAGCTCGCCAACTTTTTCGAGAATCTTGGTTTTCATGTCCTGAGGAACTTTATCGCCGAGTTCGTTGAGTTGTTTCTCGGTTTGATACACCATCGAGTCTGAGCTATTGCGCACCTCAACACTTTCGCGGCGAACCGCATCTTCACTGGCGAACTTCTCTGCATCAGCCACCATTCTTTCAACTTCATCAGATGAGAGAGTTGATGCACCAGTAATTTTGATATCTTGCTTCTTTCCCGTACCTTTGTCGCATGCTTCAACGGAAAGAATACCGTTTGCGTCAATATCAAATTTCACTTCAATCTGCGGCACACCCCGTGGTGCAGATGGTATGCCATCTAATCTGAAGTTTCCAAGACTTTTGTTATCCTTCACAAATTCACGCTCGCCTTGTAAGACGTTGATTTCTACGCTCGTTTGTCCGTCAGCAGCAGTTGAAAAAACCTCAGATTTGGAAGTAGGTAGCGTTGTGTTGCGTGGGATCAACTTCGTCATCACACCTCCAAGTGTCTCAAGCCCAAGAGAGAGAGGTGTGACGTCAAGAAGGACTATATCAGACACCTCTCCCGCGAGAACACCGGCTTGTACAGCTGCACCTAAGGCGACGACTTCGTCAGGGTTGACGCTCATATTAGGCTCCTTAGAGGTAAGTGACTTGACAAGTGAGCGGATTGCTGGGATGCGGGTTGAGCCACCAACAAGGATCACCTCGTCCACTTCAGCGAAACTGAGTTTAGCATCCTTGAGCGCCTGTTCCACTGGGACCCGACAACGAGTGATGAGATCGTCACAGAGCTGTTCGAATTTGGTGCGGGTAAGTTGAGTATCAATGTGCTTTGGCCCATCTGCAGTCGCAGTGATGAAGGGGAGAGAAATGGAAGTGGAGGTGGTGGTTGACAGTTCCATCTTGGCTTTTTCAGCTGCTTCGGTTAAACGTTGCAGTGCTTGTTTATCTTTCATCAAATCAATTCCTTCGCTTCTCTCAAAGTCTTCAGCGAGCCATTCAACAATCCGTTTGTCAAAGTCATCACCACCTAGGTGAGTGTCACCTGAAGTTGAAAGAACTTCAAATACGCCATCACCGACCTCAAGAACGGAAACATCAAAAGTGCCCCCACCAAGATCGAAGATCAATATTGTCTCGTTCGATTTACGGTCGAATCCATACGCAAGTGATGCAGCAGTGGGCTCATTGATAATCCGAAGTACTTCTATTCCTGCAATTTGCCCAGCGTCTTTTGTGGCTTGACGCTGGCTGTCGTTGAAGTACGCGGGCACAGTTACCACTGCCTTCGTGACAGTATCACCCAGGAAACTAGCAGCATCATCACAGAGCTTTCGAAGAACTTGAGCTGATATCTCCTCAGCAGCAAACTGTTTTCCCAAGGCAGGGCAGTCCAGCTTGACCTTGCCACCACTGTTGACAACCGAGTAGGGGATTTCCTTCGCTTCGTTCGTGACTTCGTCTATTTTGCGACCAATAAAACGCTTTACGGAGAAAAAAGTATTTTCTGGGTTAACAACCCCTTGCCGCTTTGCGATTTGCCCGACTAGACGATCCCCAGCCTTGTTGTAGGCAACAACCGAAGGGGTCGTTCTGCCTCCTTCAGCGTTCGTCACGATCGTTGGCGAGCCGCCTTCCATAGCAGCGACCTGTAGGTACAAATGTCAGTAAACATATGGTTGTCATTGATAGGAAAGGGTCGCCTGAACAGAGGCAGGTACGGGCTCGAGCGAGTTTTACCGGTTGATGACTTACCGCTGAGTTGGTGGTGCCGAGGTCTATACCGACGACTTTCTCGGCGCGAACGACGACTGTTCGCCTGCGGGTCGACCCACCAAGGGTGACCTTATTTTTCAAAGCGTTCGTGGCGGAGAACGATGCGCGCTGTCGGAGCGCCGCTGTGCCTCGGACAGTGCAGGTGGCGGCGGACGCTCTCGTTGCTTGAGAGGAAACGTGCACTCGCGCACCGAAGGGGGCTTGTGCACTAGCGTACATGATGCTCAAGGCTGTTGTATGCGTGCGAACGAAACTTGACTGCAATGAATTTATTTGAAGCGTTGAGCTAGTTGATAGCTCAAGAGTAGCGTCGTGTGGCGACGGCGGAAGCGCCTAGCGTATCGAAGACGCCTTCGAAACCCTGCGAATGTGTCGAGCGCACGATTACCCCTTTCTCGCCTAATCGAACACGTGTGGGCATCATAGATTAAACATGATTTTAATATGATAAACACAAAATGAGCACAAAACCACTCCACATATTGTAGTAGATAGTAATAGATGATATTGTACTCGTATGCGAACGGTACATGGATCGGTGTCCGTACACTACCACGTTTTCAGAGAAAACAGAGCTGCGCGTCGTGTATCGAGTGAAACTGTGAGCACACACGGTACTTTCGAAGGAGCTCCTACGATCGAGAGTTTTCGTTCCTCTCGTTCCCAGGATATGGCGAGAAGGTAAGTCGTTAAAAAATCTCGCGCCAGGTGTGTTTCACGATGCGCACGTAGATACGATTCCAGAACAACGACGTTCAGTCCAGAGGGGCGATTATTTCAGGTTTTTTTGATCACGCGTCACGACGGACAATTGGGACTAAGAGTGTAACCTGCTATAGGTTGAATATGCACTGGAGTCCGTAAATCACGCTGGCACGTGTATCGGCATCCTCACTGATGAGGGTGTTCTACTTGCCTCTGAACGAAAGGTGCTCTCGAAGGTAGTTGTTGATTGTGTTGATGCATACTTGGTGTCTTACCTTGACCGGCATAAGCTCTTGGAGAAAGGCAGCAGTCCCGAAAAACTTTGGCGTATAGATAAACACATTGTAGCTGCGATTGCAGGACTCAACGCAGATGCCATGATTCTTGTAAACTTTGCAAGGTATGACAAAGTGCGTTTATATTTGTCAACAAGAATCAAGCGTTCATCAGGTTGATAGCAAAACGATATGAATCTACATACGGCGAACCCATTCCTGTTGAGAACCTCGTGCAAGAGCTGAGTAACCACAAGCAAGGTTACACACAGTTCGGTGGACTCAGACCATATGGTGTGGCTTTTTTGTTTGCTGGATGGTGAGTCGGATTCCTGTGCACTGTACATTTACTCCTGACGCGTTTTAGGGATCAGAAACGCGGCTTTCAGTTGTTTCACAGTGAACCGTCTGGAAATTACGGAGTTTGGAAGGTGATTTACATTCTATGACCAGCATGTTGCATAGTCGCTAAACTTTTTCCGTGTGTACAGGCAGCTTCAATAGGAGCAGGTAATCAAGCCGCCCAGGCCATGCTCAGAAGTGAGTATCGCGATGGACTATGTCTAGAGGAAGCAAAAGCGATCGCCCGTAGGGTATTGGAAAAGACGATGGATAGTGTGGCCTTGACTGATGAGTGCGTTGAACTGTTGTACTTGACGCGAGAGTCAGAGACTGTATGCATCAAAGAACTTGTCTTGCAGTAGCGGGCGATGCATTCTTATACAAGGCTCGCTCGAGCAAAGACCTAAATGAACCTAAGATACAGCTACGCCTATTGATATCAATACTAGTGAGATGAAAAGTTATTGTAAATTTGCGTGCGGCACCTTCACTTGTGGACGTTCTGTGAGTTTATACCGCCTCGATACTTGACCTTTAAAGTTAAACTCCGTGCTACGGCCGTCACCTTTTCGCTGCAAAATCACTATGGACTTGCTACAGAGCACACTTTGACCTAGTTCAATCATACGTTGGGACCACATCTTGTGTCATAGTTATTTACCTTGTAAGCTGTGTTTGCCAACAGTAAGGAGGACACACTGCACGACCTGTGATTTCGTGTTTCTGCAGAGAATCGAGATACATACGTCGTTCTGAATATTGACAACGCCCGCTGAAGAATTAGCCGAGCGAAGGACACCCTTCGGACAGTTACAATTTCTTAGTTACTTGTCTCATTTATTCGCACCTGGAGTTCGATAGCCAAGAAGGGTGATAGTTCCTCCATCAAGTTTTGGTTGAGCTAAGCGGTTTGTTGAATTAACCAGACGAGTGTAAAAACGTGGCGCAGAGAAATTTCTGAAAAGTGAGTGTGCACAGCTCGAGTCTAGCAACGGCAACTGCGGCTAAGTATAGGTCGTAGGCAACGAATGTCCTCTTTTGAAACACGATGTTTCAAACATTTGAGTGACGGAAAGGCGCAGAGAAATAAAACTGTTATCCCCATTTTTCGCCTAACTCGGGTCGAAAAGTCATGAAGAGGCTTGCTGTTAGTCAACCCTAACCCATCTATAGGCAGAGATGGGACAGAAGGAGCGGGAAAACCCCGAAATTTCTTTTTATAGTAACTTAAACATCTAAGTACGTGGATCAGAGCGTTTGACTGCCGATTTTCCGACGGTGTACGCGTCGAACTCTTTGTTGGCGCCAGCAAATTTTGTTGAACAAAACGTTCGACAGGTATCTAGCGGCTAGTCACGCAGCATAACCGACAGCCGGAGATACCGTCAATATGCGTCATCGGTGTGCATTTAAACCAGGGAACCTGTTCAGTCTGCATTATCGACGTCTAACAACACAGCGGCGCCGGTCCACTACCACTTGCTCGGCGACTGTGGAGCTCGTAGCTGAGCCAGTCACGCCGCGTGCTTTCGAGCCGTTCGGGCAGGTAGCTTAAATGTCCATAATGCCGCCGTGCGCTAAACATACGCCAGGTTATAATTCCCCGAGAAGATGGTACCCCGTTCTCGCCTTCCCAGGTGTTTTCGTCGAGTTGAGCTATATGAGTAAGTCTGACTTTGTCTAGGACGCTCAACTCTCCTTGAGCAGAGGTACCCCGAGGTTTTACATAATGAGGCTGAGGAAGTCTCCTGGGCAAAGAAACACGCAGATCTGCTTCTCAGAGATGAACTACCATTCTCAATCTTCTCAAACCCTCGGCGCTCTAGATAAAGATGACTGGTCTGTTGTTTTCTAACTACCTCTTACGAACACCAACTAAGTCAATGGGTATTAGGTACTTGGCAGTCTCTGAGGCAACCTTTGATGATAAACTTGTTCCATCTGTCGATGCGATCACCGTTTTTCGTATACCAGGTCATTGATGTGACTCTTTATGTCTCTCTCCTCGATAACTTCAACAACAGGAAACACGTTCATTAACTTAAAGGAGGGTACATGGCACGCAGGTCCTTTGTTTGAAGTAAGTGTGGCTTGCTCAAAGCGTTTATGATATTAAAGAAAAGCACATTATAGGGGAATGAACGTAACTTCGTCAATTTAGAGCTTTCCAATACGAACTTGGTAGATAAACAGTCCCACAACTATTTAGAGGAATCGGGCACTGTGTTTGTTGTGCAGCACAGTGACTCACAGTAGTTTCAACATTGTCTCAGTAAAAATCTGGAAGTTAGGATTGTAAGATAATTTGTTACATGTTTCTAATACTTTCAAACGCGCTGGTTCGATGATTCTCTACAACGCATCGCACAGCTTAGATTGTTACAATTTATTCCTTCTAGCATAAGTTAGCTCAAGGTGTCAGTGCTCTTCAAAGTGCTGCAGGCCACCTCTACGTAGCACCAACGCATCCGGGCGCAGTTCCAGTACGAGCGTGCACTGGCGTGCGTCATAACAAAAGACTGCAGCTCCCTGTACGTGCTGTGCATTCGTTTTTGACCGTTCGCCCGCTGGCGGGAGTGATGGAGGTTGCAACAACATACCGCAAGATAATTCGACAAGTGATGCACAACGTGGCGGTGTGTTAGCCACTCGTGGACTTTCATGATAAAACTAACGGCAAGAGCAGGCTGAATTGTCGGCGGAGCACGTCAGCCCTTCTGTACTCAAAGAACTCGAGAAGGTGAGGTTGTCAAACTTTATACCAAACCCCTCTCAACGAAGACAACAGTCGTGGGAGAGCAAACTTCTTCAATCTGGGGCGCTGGCAGTTAATAGGAACGATACAACACACGAACAGTCCAACGACAGAACCAAGGTATATTTGTACCTCCAGAAACTCCACTTTTTTACGACATAAACGAACAGGAAACGGAGAGTGAGACAGTACCCAGGTCCGCAACAAACTTTTTTACCAACTCACCGTCTCAGTTTTTGCATCAGACCGGTGGCCAAAAGTAGTCAACTAGAGGAAACACCACACACAGAACAACGTACGCAGCAACTCAATGAGGTAAGTAAATGATGACGCGCGTCGAGAGTTACCCTAAAATTTTCAAAGGTGACAGGTGGAAAGCGCAAGGTACAAACATTTCTAGTTAACTTCTCCTCCAAGTGATCATCAAACTCTAGCGCGATGCAGACAGCTTGATACGCGGTGACGGAAGCGAAATCTTTAGTTCCGACAGCGAGGAGGGGGGTCAAGGTGAGTCGATGCATGTTGTGCAGAATTTCTTGTTTGTACTAACAAACGGGGTGAAGATGAACCCGTCACATCAGATCTGATTCTGAGTCAGTTTGAGAAGGTATCACGGTCAAAGAACAAATGGAAATGTAACTTCAAAGACGGCATTGTGATGGTCAACGGCTTAGAGTATGTGTTCAGCAAAGGCGGTGCTGAATTCCTGTGGTGAAAGGCAACTCTGTCTCTACGTTGTTCTAGTAACTCTCCGTTTTAGTGCAGTCTCGAGCGGTCTTTTCGGATACACCACTAGAATTGCTTGGCAAGTAGCTGAATCTTTGTAACCAGCCTCGAATGCTGTGACCCAGCATGGTCTGCAAGTTGCCGTCTTGCTAGTGCATACACACCGTTATAATCAGTGGTACCCTGTCGCAGTAGCTCTAACAAACATCGCTGTAGTGAGATGAATCGGCGCATCGACCCAGACTGTGCGTGTTTTAGCGTCATGTTTGCATGTAATGTTGGGTAAACGTCCTGAAGAAGCGATCGATTGATGGATCTCTTGCCTATTTTTGCACTCAGAGATAGTACTCTTTTTAGTGACTGAGCCTCCCCTGCTAGTAGTACTCCTCGATATCCTGCTGTAGTAGTGTGAGCGGTTGGTTTTGAGGTGCATTTGGAAATTTTCGCGAAAATTGAGGCCAGCTCGGACCCATGATCACTATTTGCCTTATTCAAGTTGAATGCTTCACCAACAAGCTGAACAAGGGAACACTCCAATGTTGCTAACTCTGCCAGTGCAACTGTCAATTGTACTACTTAACGCGCGTCAAATTTGAATACAATGATCAATGTCAATATACAAGTTACCATTCGAGCTATGTCGTTCATTCTCAGTGCAACCCAGCAGTCCCTGTTTTCACCGTGAGTGTTAAGAAACCCAACCGAACTTTTCGCTTCCCTGCACGTGGTCCTGTGTAGACGTCGGCCTAATCATATGTTCCATGATACAACACAGGTTGTAAGATGTCTATACACCGTGCTTGGGCGAACGAAGTGTGCGCCTATTTCGTAGAACCAACCTCAAGCTGGAAGTGACGATATATATTCCGAAATTCGCGGTTGCGTGAACGACGAAGTACGCACACATTTTGTGCTCTCTTAGGGCGACTAACAGCAAGCCATTTTCATAACTTTAAGTCCCGAGTTATGAGAAAAATGGGACTAACAGCAAGCTTTTTTCACTAAAGTTATGAAAATCCCTTAAAAATCTTCATAACTCGGGCCCGAGTTATGAAGATTTTCGCGTCTTCTTCATAACTCGGGACTCATCAATCCACGAGTTAATTTTGAGGGGGTCGAGTTAGGCCCAAGTTATGAAATTCTGCTGTTAGACATGTGACGCATAACTCGGACAAATGGACGTGAACGGAATCGAGTATGCTTGAGATCACAGTTCATGACTCGTCAAAGCGCCCGAGTTATGACGAAGTTATGAAAATTAGCTGTTAGTCATTTTCGCCTAACTCGGGTCTTAAAGTTACGACGCGCTCAGGGGGTAACAGCTATCTCTCATAACTCGGGTATTAAGTCAAAGTTAGGACCAAGTTATGAAGTTCTGCTGTTAGTCACCCTTACAAGACTATACTTCTAATCTCATACTTTATGTTATGTCTATAATACAGTACTAGTACGCTTGAACTTTGAAAGTACTTCACCCTATCCACGAATCACGACCCGTAAACGCGAAGGTCCTCCTGTTACGATGGTATATTTTTTCATGAAGCAGGCGACGCGCGTGACGACCGCCACTGTAGCCTTTGCGCGTGGTCGTAGGTCCGGGAAGTTGTACATTTTGACTGATCCTCAGATTCATTGGTCCTATCATCAAGAGCTTGGCAGTGCTAATGCAGAAGGAGTCCGTGCCAGGAACACGGCACTCGGTAGCTTTGGCCGCCACCATAGCAGATGATGTAGGTCCACTTGAACTACAAAGTGTCTTTGGTATGTTTGGCCGCGTAAAGGATGTAGAGATTGTGGTTATTCACGGGAAACGATCGGCTAAGATATCTTACGAATCGAGGTAAGACTCCGACTCCTTGACAAGTTTCAACCTGACGTACGTCTTGATTAGTGTTGACTGTGAGCACGCTGTTGAAAATCTAGATGGTTCCGTATTACACGGGGTTCCTATGGGCGTGAGGAGCGTGAATGGACGGGACTTCTGCATATGAACTCTCTAAAATCGTATCACTGAACCTTGTAGTTGCTCAACCTCAGCTAATATATCGCTATGTCAACTGGAAGTATCACTGACAGTCTAGTGGTGTAGGTGTTTTACTGCTTGTTAGCGTTGTACTAATGTGATGAAAGAGCTATACTTTGATTTCTACCACCTGATGACCTTACAGTTGAATTAATTACATCAATTACATCAATATTGACTTCCAGCGGAGACGTCGTCCAAGAGCTTCGCGCTCAAAGTGACAACCTGTCTTAAGTGGACTGCGGACACGCTTGTGCACGTGATGGTATCCTAGAGTTCCATAAATAAGCGCTGTTGCCATCGTCGTATGAACTGTTGCTACACACTCACCGTCGATGTGCAAACTCCGAGCTTGAGCAAACCCGAGCTGTGTTTATACTTGAAGCCAGTCCTGACCTATGGTAGAGCTTTGTAAATCTAAAGGCATGAAAAGAATCTGGCGCCTCACCGAGCTGGGTTGTTCCGTGACTAAAGAGTATGCGCTGCGGCTGAAATCCTCAAAGTTAGAACCCATCACCGTTTAGGTAAGTTGCACGCTCAGCGAGTAGCACGCTCAGCGAGCGCTCGGTTCACAAGCTGGCAAGTTGCAAAGGCAGTGGTGTGGTTGCTGCGTATACAACCCGTCTTGCGTCAACGGACCCCGGAGCAGATTTACTAATTTCGCTAAACACATCTCGGTTCCTCCAGTGCCATGATGTGTTTGTTAGTACTTATCGCATTTGACGCAGTTTCTTACTAACAGTAGACCGGAGAAATCACGGTATTTTATGACTCGTCACCTATTTGACACTAAAATCATCTCTACATCGGAACGAAAAGATGGATATAATGCTTACATATTATGACTGAAAACACATATACGCATGTGTGATACACTAGTAGTACTTTTTTTGATTTTGAATTTTTATCTCTCCATCGCCAATTTAGAAGTATTTCCGGAAAAAAGTGTATTTCGTGCTATCTCCCCATCGGCCTTACAAAACCTATTCTGAGTGCAATATATCTCACACTTGTATTGAACTATGGGAATCCAATATTGTAGGTATGTGGTGGGTTGCGTGAGTGTATCTATCTCGCAGTAGCTAATGTCAGACTGGTAGAAATTTTAAAACGCAAGAAAATAACGTACAAGTATCTAATATCGTTTACCAGGATCACATGGGGATAAATCTGAGAGCCCCACCCTGATTCCTAAATGTGCTTTGTGGCCACATAGACGTATTAACATTTCAATATGGTTCCAAACGGTATCATTGCCAATGAGGAAAACGAATAATTCGCTCTCGCGCGACGCGCGATCCGAGAAGCTACTAGACCTCGTACACGCACGCCGGTCGGGATACTTGACCTTCTAACGCACGAACAAGCCCCGTCTTACTTTCACTATGCACAGTGCGGTGAAACGCGGCTCTACGTTACTGGCGCGCGCGGGCGCAACTTGGCATAAAAGTCTTCCTGGAGTTGCACAACCTGTCCTTGTCGCGAGCCCAGGTGCGAGCTCAACTTTGGCCTCGTGGACGACGCCAGCGCGCTCGATAGCGACGGCAACTTCCAATACAAGTGGAAAAGTTACCCAAGTAATTGGTGCTGTGGTTGATGTGCAGTTCGACGACCAACTACCGCCGATTCTCTCTGCACTCGAAGTTGAAGGTCACGACGTCAGACTCGTCTTGGAAGTGGCTCAACACTTAGGCGAAAACACGGTTCGTACGATTGCGATGGACACTACTGAAGGCCTCGTTCGCGGGCAAGCGGTTCACAACACTGGCAGTCCAATTCAAATTCCAGTCGGAAGAGCGACTCTCGGCCGGATCATGAACGTGATCGGAGAGCCAATCGATGAGTGTGGCCCTATATCAACTGATTCTTCGCTTGCCATACACCGCGAAGCCCCGCCATTCGTCGACCAAAGTACGGAAATGGAAATGCTAGTAACCGGCATCAAAGTCGTTGATCTGCTCGCACCTTACCAGAAAGGTGGGAAAATCGGTCTATTCGGTGGTGCAGGTGTTGGTAAAACGGTCTTCATCATGGAGTTGATCAACAACATTGCGAAGGGCCATGGTGGTTTCTCTGTGTTCGCCGGTGTTGGTGAGCGGACCCGCGAAGGGAATGATCTCTACCACGAAATGATCGAAGGTGGCGTCATCAAGCTCGGTGACCAAGCGAGCGACTCGAAATGCACACTCGTTTATGGGCAAATGAACGAACCGCCAGGTGCTCGAGCGCGGGTCGGTTTGACTGGGCTCACAGTTGCCGAGTACTTCCGAGATTTTGAAGGGCAAGATGTGTTGTTCTTTGTTGATAATATCTTTCGCTTTACGCAAGCAAACTCTGAAGTCTCGGCGCTTTTAGGACGTATTCCTTCAGCTGTAGGTTACCAACCAACACTTGCTACTGATCTTGGTGGCCTCCAAGAACGCATCACTACGACGACCAAGGGATCGATCACATCGGTCCAAGCCATCTATGTCCCGGCTGATGATCTTACAGATCCGGCGCCCGCAACAACTTTCGCACACTTGGATGCAACGACCGTGCTGTCTCGTTCTATTGCAGAAATAGGCATTTACCCGGCAGTGGATCCATTGGACTCAACATCGAGAATGCTTTCTCCACTTGCCTTGGGCGAAGAGCACTACAACACAGCACGTGGTGTACAAAAAATTCTGCAAGATTACAAGAACTTGCAGGATATCATTGCTATTCTTGGTATGGATGAACTTTCTGAGGATGACAAGCTAACTGTTTCGCGAGCGCGGAAAGTCCAACGCTTCCTTTCCCAGCCATTTCACGTCGCAGAAGTGTTCACCGGGAGTCCCGGAAAATACGTCGACTTGAAAGACACCATTTCTGGTTTTAAAGGCCTCATTAGCGGCAATTATGACGACCTGCCAGAGATGGCATTCTACATGGTTGGGGACATGAGTGAGGCCGTGTCCAAGGCAAATGAACTCGCCAAGCAAGTCGCCTAAAAGCCTAGCGGTCGCATTTCGTCCAAAATACGACGCTATTTCACATTACAGTGCTAATTTTGTAATATCTCAAAACTGGAAGATGCTCCTAATTATTTACTCCTGTTGCAGAAAGAAAATTCAGAGTGGCTGATAGCACGCCAAGACGAAACCTTGTCAGCTGTAAATCCCTAATCCTCTTCCAATAACCAATCGTCTCTCGCCGCTTTGAATCATGACAAGCGATGCTGAATTGCGCTTCACTCATTCGTCGTTGTTCCCTTTGCAAACGTAGTTGGATATTTAATATTGTCTGCGTAAGCTCGTGTTGACAAACTTGAGCAACATCGTTTAAGTCAACTCGCCATAAGTAATTAGTCCGAGAAGGAGCATGATCATGCGTGCGCGCAACTTCTTGCATTCTAACATATCGCAACTTTAGTAATCTATAGAGTATATCACGCGTGTCTTTCATCGGTACCATCGACATCTCAGCTATCTGCTTTTGTTCAAGTTGGAATTTTTGCAGGAGCCGGAAAATGCGAAGCGCTTGAACACCAAATCTCGATCGAACGAGGACCTCTACATGCTTCTGATGGCAAATCTCCTTGCTTGTTTCTTTTACTTGAACGTAACGTCCTTCGCTGAAGTCAGAGGTACGATGCGACAGGTGCGGTAGTTTTGGGTTGAGACGCCAACTGACGTGACTACCCTGCACCAACCTATTGCCTGAAGTTCTTTCACCCAGATCCTTTGAGTTTTCAATGACTGGTAAATGAGAAGAATGTTCACGCTCTAGAAAGTCTGTATGTATGAGTATGGCTGACTCCGCCAGCTCACCCAGAGCCTGACGAACCAATTTTTCAGAAGGAGAGCCCCCTTTTTGCCCTTGCCAACTCAACTTGACAAATGAGCAAACCTGTGCAAATGACATCGAACCATGCAATGCGAAACTCAGTGCGACCGAATAGTGTAGCTCGGAGTAATGGCGCTTAATATGCCGTAACAAATGCGAAAAACAAACTCGGGCCTTGACAGTATTGATGTCAACTCGATACTTGAAGCTCTGACCCTTGTACCGCGGCACTCCACTGACCTTCTGAATACAAGCATGTTTGATCAACGTATATAAAATGACAGCACACTTATACTTAGATATGTCAACCGATCTAGCTATATGCCGCAGCGATACCCCTTCTCTCTGAGACACCGCTTCAAAAACAGCCCCAGCCGCCTTGCCGAAATCGCTTGAGATCGAGTGTGTCGCAAGCCTTAGGTCCCAATAAGACGGTTCCGGACTGCACGTTGCAGCCGGTGTCATGAATATATATTCCTCAAAAGTTCGACAGGTAAAGGAGGGATCTAAGGACCTCCGAATGAAAACCGCAAAACTGCACTTAATTCAAACGAACGCTGCGACTGATGCACTTCGACGAAGTGAGCTTGTTTCGTGACTGTCACAGTGTGAAAGCGACGTACGATCTAGTTCAAAATTCTGAGGTATGCATAAGCACCACCCGTATAGCTCGTAAAACCCCATTCAGCATCACTATGTAGTGACTATGTTAGATAAAAAACTAAGTCTCTTCTGGGCATATCGGTTGAGGTGGACTAACAGCATAACTTCATAACTCGCTCATAACTCGGACTTGTTACCCAAATTATGAGAGCTCGCTGTTACCCCTGAGCACCTCATAACTTTAGGCGAAAATAACTAACAGCATATTTTCATAACTTCGTCATAACTCGGGTATTAAGTCCGAGTTAAGTCAAAGTTATGAAGTTATGCTGTTAGTCACCCTTACCCCCCATTTTTTTCTAACTCGGCTCTAAAAGTTATAAAAGTGGCTTGCTGTTAGTCACCCTGAGCAAACAGATCTGATAAACTCAATCTCCAATATTACAAAGCTCTCGAGCTTATTACGAGCCGAACACATTTCCAACCGCCTTCAGCAACAGTCTTTGGAACGATAAAGAAAGAGTCACGTCAACGCATCGGCAACCCAGTTACACTCACGCAAAGGACCTGCGCAGATGTTATCTAGTTGTGCTTTTTATACACCCGCAACCGTTTCACAAGTGAAAAAGCGTGTTCTCGTCAGACCTAAGCACAACCGTGTCACACAGGTGAGCGCACAAGTGCAGCTAACTTGTCTAGCCGTTGAAATTTCTGATAGATCACAGGCGCCACAAGCCGCCGGGAGCTTGGCGCTTCATTACTTGCCAGCTTTTACTTATGCACCAATCCGTTTTGTGCACTCGCGTTCGAGGTTAGTCTCTCGTTCCACTAATATAGGTACAAGGGTGAATGATCTTCAGGATGGTAAGCAGGTCAGTGAAGCAAGGAGCGCACGGCCTATTCACTGATATTTCCATAGGTGAGCGCATATCTCCCTGCCTCTGATGAGGTGAGTGTCAGAATCAGTATTTGAGATTAAAGTATATGGTCATTCTACAGGAGGGATATTTTCTGTTCGAATCAGGGAATACTCGTACTCCAGCCCTGAGGTGAGCCGCAGACTGTTTCAAATGTAATTTGATTTGACACCGGCTTAGAGCTGGAGCGGTGGAACCCTATACCTTATTATTACCTGGCGATTGGAAAGAGGCAAGTCGACGACCTCGTTGAGATCGTTGCGTCTGAGAACTTTTTGTAGATTCCAGTGAGCAACGCCAAAAGTGGGAACTACTGCCAACCAAGATGTGACGAGGTGGTTTTCCTTTCAAGCTTGAAATTTGCTTCTCACGTGTGCTAGGCGACAACTGAAGTACAGTTTGCTAGCCCTTCTTCAGGGACTATTCAAGTCATCATTATTCCTACGAGTAAACTGATGATCACAGAGAAGCTTCCACGTATTGACACAGTTGGATCGCTTGCTGCTGTTTTAGAGGCTGTATCTCCAGCTATCACTGGCAGGTAAAACAACTGTTTCTTGCGGTGTTTATTAATAAGTGATTTCGCTTAAGTGTCGCCGTGGAAGAGGAGGAAATTCTGTCGAAACAACAGAAAGTGACCAACGGTTGGGGTTATTATGAGGTATGTGTTTCAGGTCAACTTGGGCGAGATTTCGAATCCTATTTAGTATGAGCTTTTGACCCCGTTTGCTGCGTATGGTTTGCATAATATTGCTTCTGTCACGACTTCCCAGGTGCGTTCCAGCGTGGCAATATTGTCTGGCCACTCACGCTATCTTAGAACTATGTAGTCATCGCGACAGCAGCAGCGAGTGAACGGCAATGGGAATCGTCAGAGAAGGTTGATTCGGTAAAGTCACTTGATATCGAATCTAAAAAAATGTTAGGAGCTGCGTAAGATAGTGTCATCTTTTCGCATCGCAAGAAGTTCACAAAACTTCTCTCAAAACAGTTAAAACAGAACTTTCAAAACAGTTTAGGCCTTGGAGTGTAAAGTTACGTAATCGTAAGCACGTAGACGCGTTTCACTGCATAATTTCTATCACGAGGTGTACAAAATAGAGGAATCTAATCCTGCATCATCTTAGAAAGTTTCGATATTGTTCGCGCGCAGTTGCAAAAGCCTGTGAAATGGTCTGTTCGGCGAGAGTGTGATCTGTCCCCTCTTCCACCATTGCCACGCGACTAGCAATGGTATTTGCGTCTGTTTCCAGTATCAGGCCGTTATCTATGATTTCATCGATGATCAGTAGAGTGAGATCAAGATTTTCGAGTACTGCTTGTTTTTCAATAGGCACTCTTAAAAGGGCACTCAGAGAGTCGTAAAGTGCCTCAAGAATAGACACTATGATAAGCTCATTCTCAGAAGACTTGGCTACTATGAATAATCTCAAATCATTAATGGACTTGTGTACCACCATGTTCGTGCTCATGAAAAGCAGCTCGGCTTCAACTTGGCCATCCAGCTGTGATATCTTTTTCTGCAAGCTATTTTCGAACTCAAACTGCTTTGAGTCTTGATTTCTGTAGAGAGAGTCAGATGAAAAGATGCAGAGCACAGCGGCTTAACTTACGCAAGGATGGAGAAGTATTTTACAGCAACTCTCTTGCAGTCTTCATCAAGAATCAGGATGCCCAAGACGCTTGGTATGCTCATCTGTGTCAGACAGTGCTGGAAGAACTACCCACTCAGTTGGCTGGGTCGTAGGAAACGACTTTTCTCCAACTTGTTCGCCACACGAAATATTCTTTGAAAATTTTATGAGAAAAATTTGGCGGGCGCACTTCGATTCCCGTACGTTGAACGACAACGTCGACGTGCTTCTACCCGTTTCTATTTCGAAGTTCAATTGTTAGTGCAGTTTGGTCAGATCATGACTTGTGTCGATCATACGTATAATATTGTTATTCTTGGTATGTATCTGAGAACTGCTGAAATCAATGCATATTTCTGCATGGTAGAGGCCTATCAACGAGAAAGCAGACGTAGTTATTGAAATTCAGCGAAATTATTAGGATTCATCTAGTCATCTGCATCGTATTAGGTTGACTAATAAGAGTAACGTAGATAACTTTGACATAAGACTCGACTTTTGATGGCGAAGTTATCGTGACTGGCAAAAAATATTTTAGGACTCGGCGCTCGCCGTACGATGCTGCACAAGCACGCGCGGGACGACAGTCTCTCAACACTTAAATACGCGTCATGGTGAAGATGCATCGTGGTGTCTTAAGGTTTGTCGCAATTGTTGTACGCAAGAGGTGAGAGACTGACGCCACTTCAGAAGTTTGCTGTCGCAGTTAGTAGTTCACGAACGAATCACGACGACTTTACCCCGAGCGATTGAAGTACGCAGAATCATGGATAGACTGATAACTATGGCTAAAGAAGTATTTTATTAAACTGTGAATTGTATCTATTGTCATCATGAAGCTAGGACACTCTATGTGGGCGAAAGAAGATTCACAGTGAGGTGAGCTCTGATGCAGCCAGGTTGAAGCTATACTTGGGTCTCGCCAGCCGATACTCAAACATAAAGGGAGGCTATACCCGTGTAACAAGAGGTAAACTCCGAGCAGGCGACGGAGCGCAACTAGCACTTATAGAGCTGAGTAACCCTGGAAAACAGTAAGTTAGCGTGCGTTGCGTGGCTATTACTATTCAGCATGAAACTACACACTGTAGCCGTAATTAAAACTTATAGCTTTGTATAATAGATTTTGCTACAACTATAGTTCTGTGTGTCATCTAGATGTTCGACCTGTGCTTCTTCTTGCTGCAGAGCGACAGTTCAGCGCTCACAAACTTTGTGAGAATATGTTGAAGTCTACCCTCTGCCTTAAGGACGCAAACGATGTCCATTGGCATAATGCTACCATGATTAGCTGGCCAATGATCAGTGATCTGTTCTGAAGGACTCAACGTGGATGCATTCATATCAAGTTGAGGTTGTAAGTTCTTCATTGGGCGGCTGGCCTTGGCTTCAGTTGTAAACCACCTCAGATACTTTGCATCGCCAAGCGCGCTCCTAGTTGCCTCGTTAGCAGCATCAGCAAGTTGACGTTCTTGCTCTTCTTCTCGCGCTTTTTCAGCTCGAATGATTAGCTCTTCATCAAGTTCTTCATCATTTTGTTTCCGCTTCTGTGTACGCTCACCCAGTTGCAGTAGCTTCTTGTGCTCGTGCTCCTTGCGTTTCGCCGCCCGCTGCATCAGTTTTGCATTGATATCTCTAACTTGAAGCTTTGGCTGTGAGTCTAACCTAAACAGGGAAGAGGGTGTGTTGTGTACACTTGAACGACACTTTGTCACTGATGCTGTCTTTGATATAAGGTTGCGAAGTCGCCTGTGGAGCGCCATACTGACTATCTTGGTGAAATCGTTAGAGGGGCGGTGGCCAGGATGCAGCCTCAGTTTCATCTGGACTCGTTTGAGCAGTCTTTGTTGATCAAAATAATTCTTGTTCAGTTCGCTGTTCTGCCTTGCTGTCTGGATATTGATCAGTGGGTCAACCGTGCTTAATTCGCGACGGGTCCATTTATCGCCGTCTGCGTAGAACGAAGTTTGACTACCGTTCAAGGCTCGTTGAACTGCCTTGAGAGAGGCTAACACCGACGTTTGCGAAATAGAAGAGAATATTTCCTTCGTGTGGAGTCTCTCTCCTTTCAGAGAGAGGTAGCGTCGAGTAGTAGACGCGATACTGTGAGACTCTACATCCGTTCGTAGTAAAGCGTGTACGACGTGGCTGAGACGGAGGTTCGCTCTCGCTGTATCATCGACTACCATCTTCGTTCAGTGACGCCGAAGTGGACGCGAGAACGCAAATCAGTTCAGGTAAACGCCACGTCTCTTTTTTTAATTGGGTCATCTCGTCACCTTCTCATAATCTACATTGATTTCGTCTAACGTTACGGAGAGAATGTCCATGGAAGGGAAACGAGTCGCAGTGTCGGAATCTTCCTCTTAAAATACTTAAAATACTATAGTGTACGAGTAGTGTACACTTAAGTACACTATTAGGGTGAGAGGTACGCCCTTCTTGAAACTGATACCGTTGGTACAGAGGAGCTGAGATTACCAGGAGAACACTGGGATAGGATAACCCTCCTCCTCAGGGACAGCAAGCGTACTTTCTGTTTCGGGCGCTTACAGCGCTTCCAGTTACAGTATATGTCCGAGAAACTGAGAATCAGGAAATTCACGACCGCTCCTGCGACTGCATACCTCAATAATGTGCCCCAGTTCAAGTAGTTCTCTCTCTCCAAAGTGGCTTCCTATCAGTTGCAAGCCAGCAGGTAAATACGTATCTTCTGGATGGTCTGGTCGTAACAACGAACGCAAAACTAACGCTGGAAGTCCTGCAAGGTTTACGTTCACCGTCGTCATGTCACCTACGTACATTTGTAATGGGTCTGCTAATGTATTGCCTATGCTGTACGCTGTAGTTGGAGTGGCTGGGGTTAGTAGTGCATCGTACGTCGACAAATAATTCCTCATTTCAGCACAAACGGATTGTTGGACGAATTTTGCCCGTGTGTAGTATTCATCACTGTAACCAGCGGACAACATGTATGTACCCATCAAGATCCGCCGTCGCACTTCGTCACCGAGTGCACTTCCTCGGAAGCCATCCAACTCACTTTCGAAACTGTTCATGTTCGCTTTTCCACCGAAACGTATGCCGTCGTACCGAGCCAAATTGCTACTTGCTTGCGATAAAGCGAGCACGTAATAAGCAGGTAGCCCAGTGTGAAAAGTTTCACAGCTTATGAGATCCACTGTCCCACCCAGACTCTCGATGTGCCTCACTGACTCAATAAAAGACTCCTTCACTGTAGAGGAAATACCAGGACCCAAAGCTTCCGCGATCACACCAAAATGTTTGTTGTGCAGGGGTCTCGAACGGAGAGCATCGAATGAAGAAAAATTCGAACCAACTTTTCGCCGTGGAGCAGATGTAGAGTCACTCGCTCTTTCTTCACCAGTACAACGAATTGATTCAAAAATGTAAGCCACGTCTTCAACAGAGGACGCTATCGGGCCAATCGTATCAAAACTAGAGCAATATGATATCAAACCATGTCTAGAAACCGCCCCATAAGTAGGTTTTAAACCGACAACTCCACAAAAAGCTGACGGCTGTCGGATGGAGCCACCCGTATCCGTCCCCAGGGCACCAACACACAACTGGGCAGATACTGCTGCCGCTGATCCTCCAGAAGAACCTCCAGGAACATGAGCAGTATTCCATGGATTGAGGGTCGGGGCGTTGGCTGAAGTTTCAGTGGTACTGCCCATTCCAAACTCATCCATATTTGTTCTACCAAGCAAAATTGCACCACTACCGCGAAGTTTTGTAACCACATCAGCGTCATATGTTGGACGATGGTCTCTAAGCGCATCTGAACAAGCAGACGTTCCGCATCCATGATGGCATATATTATCCTTCACTGCCAGAGGGATACCTGTCAACAATTCTATATCTTCTCCAGCTGCTAGGCGAGCGTCAATTGTCTCAGCCTTGTTTCTTACTGTTAGAACATCGCATGAATGCTTTCGTATTTTGAATTTGACACACCTGTTTCAAGGCATCCACCTGGTAAACTTCGACAAAACTGTTGTACGATGTATCTTGTGAGTAAACCTAGAAAAACTGTCAAGTGCAAGAAAAAAAGTTGATCAAAAGCACACCCTTTCCAAGTATGACTCCGTCAACTCGACGGCAGATATCTTTCTCTCACACAATGCTTTATTAAGCGTTCGAATGAGAGCAGAACACACCGTGCCTGTTCGCCTTCGCTCCTGAAACATGGTGTTAGACCGTTCCCACAGATGCTACTTCAGTATCACATACCGCCCTCACGTCAAGCCCTTCCCTAAGTCGCCTCGGTTGACACATGCGCAGAGTGTGGTATTGTGCCATCGCGGCGATTGTCGACTTCGGATCTCACGCCCAATTCGAGCCCCGAATCTTGAGACTTCACAAGCCAAGTTGCCGCCCTGCCTCTGCACCCAGACGCGGGCGTCGAACAGCCGCTCCCCGCCAACAGCGAAAAGCGAATGTACCCGAATCGAGTAACTCGATAGTCTCGTATAGTGCCACTGGCGTCTAAATATGTTGCTGATAGTACTTAAGGGTGTGTACTAAGTACTCGTACTGTTACTGGGCCTAATAAGTTAGTTGAACAAGTCGTGTACCGAACGTGCGCACGAGTGGCCAACGTCACATTCTAAGACGTCGCGGCAGGGGATGCGGAAGTAGATACGGCACATCCTGCTAAGTGTGATCTCAACTCTACCCGGCTTATTAGTAAGCCGTACAACCGTTTCCATGAAGCAAAAGTTCTTTCAAGTGTAAAACGCGGGTGAACGCACGATGCAAAGATCAGTACGTGGAAGTGTGGTCGTTTTACAGAGCGGACTTTTTAGCGCATGCTCGAAGCGGAATAACGTGCGAGGGCCGCTCTATTCGATGAAAAATAGACTTTCGATTGACCCACCTCATTTTGGCGGTAGACGAATGTCCTCTCAGCTCACGACGGCGCGAGGCAACTGTGCAGTTGAAAACAGTTCACTCGGAGGACTTGCTCTGAGCAGTCTCAGTGAAGGCCTTCAAAATGCAGTTGTGAGTACTAGCTCATTGATCAGTGTACACGATATACAGGAAGTGTCCTCGCTCTCAGTCGTTGGGATTCTCTTGCTTGGTTTTGGGTTGGGTGTAATCACAACGCTTGTTTCTGCAAAGTTGAGTCAGACTAAACGGGGGAAGGAAGAGTCACAAATCCTAACTCGACGAGCTTTGGCGTACATAAGTAGTTTAGAGGAAAATGAACTCGAAGAGATTATCGGATGTCTCCCTGCCTGGCTTTCAATCGAATCGAGTGAACGAACGAGCTGGTTGAACAAAGTTGTCACTGCTGCTTGGCCGTATCTTGATTCTGCTACGTCAACTGTCATAGTGAACGCCCTGGATCCGATCTTGCAAAAAACACGTCCTAGCTTTTTGACTTCAATACAGTTCGAACGTTTCAGCTTTGGTAGCGTTCCTGCAGTTATTGAAGCTGTCAAAGTATACGATTCAGCAAGTGAAGGAGCACTTGAGATCGACTTGCAGGTATTCTGGGCAGGTGATCCCGACGTCGTCCTGAAAGTGAGAGCTGCTCAAGATACACTTGCGGTACCAGTATCTCTTACTGAGTTTCAGTGCACGTTCACACTCCGTCTCATATTTGCACCGCTAATAGGAGTGTTCCCATGTTTTGGCGCTCTCACAATTTCTTTGACAGACGAACCAGAGGTAAACTTCGATTTGCGAGTGGTGGGTGGTGATATAACGCTTGTTCCGGGTCTTTCACAACCACTCAGAACTTACATTCGGGCTTTGATAGCGTCCTTTCTGGTTTGGCCACGGTGTATAACAGTACCCATACCAGGTACAGGATACTCGCTACCTGATACCGAGCAAGTCAGTGCTGGTTTACTTCACGTTGAAGTTCATTCACATGACGCGCTGCTATTTTCACCTTCAGAAATCGGCCTACAGCTAAGATGGCCTGGCGCGTTGAACTCTGGTGCGTCGCAGGAAGTACGATTGGAAGCTTTGTCCGGAGGAAATTTTGAGAACTCGAGAGAAATAACTCTACCTGTTGATGATCCGATTCGACAGGTTCTCAGTGTTTGCTGGTATTCTACTGATGCGCTGCACGTTACGCAAGAATCATGTGACGCGCTGAAACTATTAAAAGGTGAAACAACTATCCTTGTTGATGACGTAGCCCGCCAGCTTAGGAAAGATGATAGCTCAGTACAAAATGTCGATTGGGGACCAGTGACGGTTGCGCTTGAACTGGAGCCCGTGACGACCAAACCAGATACAGTAGTCACTACTACAAAAATAGAGTCACTTTATCGCAGAGTATTGAACGCAGCGCGCTCTGCGGCATCAAAAACATTATCCACAGGAAATGATACGTCTTCTATTGACACTTACATGAGTGACGTGTCTTCTATAGCGTCCGAAACACCGCGTCTTGTACAGTTGAAGATTCGTTATCAAACTATTGGCAATGCCCGTTTGAACAAACAAGAAATTAACATGTGACCAAAGGGTGAATGTCGTTCTTATGGGTGGGATGTTTGAATTGGTACTCATGACTTGGCGGTTAGAATAGATTTAAGAGTCGTCCAAAATGAAAGTGCTGCATGATTTGGAATTTGTCTAGACATTCTGCCTGCGAATTTGTAAGAAAATAGTGATGAAAATAGCTGTTGCCCGTACACAATACATTTTGAAGAGCCCGTCAGCAACTTTGCTCCATGTTTGGACCTCACTTAGGCTCGCTAATGTAGGAGAAACGATATTGAGATCATCGCCTTTGATCTAGTAGAGCGATCAACTGATGTAGGTCTCTTTACCAGCGTCCGTACCTTTCTGACATGAGCACAGCTGTCGTAGAATAAGTTCCCTGGAAAGTCAACGCGCTTGTCCAAGATACACGATGGTGTTGATGTTGACTTTCGTAGCTGTGATGCACCCCTGAGGATGTTGTGAATTTCACATCTTCGCATATAGTTACTGCCTCACCACAAAAATGGAAGAAAGCAGAAATCATCCAGCCCCCATGCCCCACGCGAACCGGCTGGTTCCAACCTGTCCTCATGAAACGGTTAGTAGTTCGAGCTCAAGCGATTGTAATCGACACACCTAAAGAGCTCTTGTAACCGACGCGTTATGCGGAGGTATCTCGCGAATAACTCATAGACAATATCGCTACGATGTTGTACTTTCGAAACACCAAGAAGTTCGAGGCAGCAAAGCCAAGCTATAAAACTCAGTTCATGTCCCGTGCCGTAGTCTAGACGTTTTGAATTCCCAAAACTAGAGGATACTTAGTCTCGTTCTTTGATGAGCGGCGTCGGCATACCTACCTGCGGCATAAGTATATGCATAGCTCCTCTTTGTTCTCCTGCAAGCACACGTTCGTGAAATCAAAAGTTTACTTCTTTAGTTTTTTCTTTTACCTCGCACCCTGCTGGTGTGATGTCATCGACGAGATCTGTGCAATTTTAGACAGAAAGAACGGTGCGTTCCGCTGTACTGTACCTGGAATGCGTCGTTCAAGTTCTTGAAACCAGCTTCGGAAGCGTGGGTCCCCGAAGCGTGTGTTCGTTGTTTCAACTCTATTGAGTGTGGATAACTCAGCGTAAACTACGTCTAGAAACTCGCAGATACGCTCTATGCTCCTAATGCGCACGGGGGCTATTCTTTGTGCGGGATCAGGGTTCATCATCAAAGAACGGCAAGTTCCCTACTGCTTGTGAGAGAAGTACGACTACTGTTTTGAGTGCTTTACCTGAATGAAGTCCACTAGCTTCGCACGAGCAGGTGAACTTTGGAACATCGGCATATCGCCTTGTTTCTCTATCCGATTTACCGTGTGACGCGAATCCATATCTTTTCGTTCGCTTCAGTGCGAGCGAATCAGTAAAGAAATGCTCCACGTCTGCTTCCTATTCTTCGCGGGTACTTGGAGAGTGACTCTGCGAGAGTCTCAGACTGAGACCTGTCTTACACGTCTCGCAGTTGCAGTCCAAGTCTTAGACTTCATTCTCACTATAGAAACCAGGCACCGCGAGGCGACCCTGGATCGGTTGGGAAGCTACAACAAGTTGGATTATTTCTTAAGTTTCTGTCTGCATTCAGGTTCTACGTTCTAAGCGCGTGCCGACCAAGGGTCGACGTCCCGATCGTGTCTACAAAGTCTGCTCTCGCCGGCTTACCGATACCCCTGAAACCTGAGTCACGTGTAACCTTGCGTGAAAAGGTTCCATAAGAATCACGGTTCTTGATTTGTCTCTCAGTAACATCAAAATGCACGGGCCTTCCGTTCCGTGCTCCGTGCGCGCGTGAACGATATGGGTGAGCTTCTTCTACATCAGAAGGCCTGGAGCCACGTCGTGCTCTCGATGTCGGTTCGTCATCTTCATGCCGACTTGAGCTATCGCCGCCGAGGTGTCGATCAAGAGCTCGTTCGCTTGCATCGAGTAGGACAAGTATCTTCTCCGTTAGTGTTGATGCCGCAGACTGGAGTGATGACACTTCTGCTTCATTTAGCTTCAGACTCTCAGTTGACTCGTCACAAAAAGCGTTCAACTGCTCACTAGCAACCATAGTGCCAATCGTTGAGCGAACTTGTTCGTGCGATAGTTGAAACATTTCGGCTAACACTTGTAAGCTTGCGGAAGAGAACTCTTCAGCAAACTGAGAGAGGAATAGCTTGAGTGAGACGGTCTTCAGTTGATCATCTACCAGTTGTAACACACTTGCCCGATTCGTGAGTGCGCTCCAGACCGGTAGTGCCAGCAGGAGATCCGACGCTTCTTTGTATTCTCCACCAAGTACTAGCTTCGTTACTGCCATCACTGTGTCCCGTGTCGTATCGGGTGGTCCACTGAACAGCTGCCTAGTGTACGAGTCAATTATGCGAGAAAAGCTGCGCGTGGGGACCCGGGACCTTTTCCCAGAAATCAAATCTGAGACCTCCAATAGCATCGCACAAACAAGGAACGCAGTTTCCAGAAGTTCTATGTTGATATGAAGGTGCTGAGGCACTTGCCTACGTCGTTCAAGCTTCTCTTGCTCAACTGAACGCTCGCCATATCGGTGTGGTGTCATTCCTTGCGCAAGCAACTCTTTCGTTCTGCCGGTGATAAAGAGATCTGTCAGAAATTTGAGCGCTTCATCGAATCGACCATGTTCGAACGCGCACAATCCAAGCTGAGCATTGGCTCTGTTGAACAAAATCTGCGTACTGATGTCCATGTGTTGGATCGTTACTTGGAGATGCGACATTAGCAGCATCTCCTTCGCTTTTTCAAGATCACCGCGTAGCGCCTCACTGAAAATTTCGCAAAGTAAAGCGCGCGCCTTGGATCTTTCGTCACCATTTTCGTACACGCAACGCGCCAGATTTCCAATGCAATCAGAAAGATTACAGTCTGGTAAGGTGAAATGAACATGACGATAAGTTGTGACTGTGAGAGTCGCTCCACCATCGGCAGCCGAAGTGATCTCAGCATCATCATTCTGTGCTTGCGTACACTTAGCATCCATGAACTGTCGCAGCGCTGTGTAGGCACCTTCCGTCTTGCAATAGATGCGTTCCATGAAACGCAACGACAGTGTTGCTGCGTAGTCACTTCTACTCTTCTTCTCGTAGAACAGCAGTACATTATGGATTAATATCAACATGATTCCTTCGTCTTGGAGACGCTCAACGAATTCTTTTGTGTACGAGTCTGTCATTTGAAGAGATTTCGTGAACTCATCATCCAAGCGCTCGGTGAAGGCCCGGAGGGATCCGTTTAACTCTACTTCTGCGCCTGCCATAATGTCGTCATTCGGTGGACGCTGCGAGGGTTCGTCTTCAACAAGTTGTATGTTCGTATTTTTCCCAAGTATATTCAGTAATTGAAGCACGTTGTCGACGCAGCTACGCCACATTGTAGATGCCATGCAGGTTGACATACTTCCAGCAACGTCGAATTGCGCACTGATGATTTGAAGTATGATTTCGACCTCCTGTGCGGGGCATTTTGCGAGTGTGACGATGTACTGTAGCTCTTCGACGGCGCGAGTCCGGTCCACTCCTTTCTTACCGCGTGCCATGATCACATCTTTCAATTTTTCATCAATCATCTCGAAAGTAACGTCCTCTCTTGGAATGCTCATGATGTCACGCGTAGCAGACTGTCCGTCCTGTGCGCGTTCTGGCTGCTCATCGGAAGATTCACTGATATCAGAGTCTGAACCAGAAGCAATAACTGCTGCTTCCGCCGCTGCCACATCTGCTGACGTAAACACACGCATGAGCTTCTTGAGGCGCTGGTTCAGCGAGTTGAAAGCTTTCGCTTGCATGGTTGACAACTGCTTTTTAAAATTTTCCGCTTGCTGCACGTCCGACATCTCATTCTGCAACAACACAATCGCGCGGAGAAACACTTTCAAGTTCTTTCGTTCTGATGCAATGCTCTGCTGAGACTTCACAAACTGCTTGTGGAACTTCTCCAGCATCGCAAGCGTGGCTACCCAGTCATTTTGACTGGCGAAACTCTGCAAATCATTCGCCGAGTGTTTCAACGTCTCGACCTGCTTATCCTGTACAACGATAGTGACAACTGGGGAAAAACTGTGAGCAAAGTGCGTACCTTCGAGCTTCTGATTATGCGGCGCTCATCCTCAGAGCTGTCCGAACTATCTTCCTGCAGATATCTTTGAGGGTTGCTGGTTAGTCAGTCTAATCGTGTATGTTCATGCACACACCGAGACCGCCGCGAACGATTGAGTCAATTCTAATTCTTTTCACTCACTTCGAAGGACCTCGATCAGATTCGTCGCTCGAGTCGAAAGATGTCGATGAGAGCGACGTCGAACCCTCCGAAGAGTACTCGCTTGAGCTACTGTCGCTGCTGCTATCGCTTCCACCCCAGAACTTACTCGCCTGTTGAATAGAACGTCCGAATACAAATTGTTAGTACATTGGGGAATCCCTCGCAGTCGAAACAGAAGTCGCGCTGGACCGGTTGGGGTGGGGAGGGGGCGCAAATGACAAGTTACACATGCGGAACGCGAGATCCCCAGGTGTCGTTTCTCACCATTTTCGGTCTCTCGGCGAGATTGCTCTGTGAGCAACGTCTGCAAGCGTGTACAGCTAACCTCTGCGACCAGCAAACCCCGGGCACACTCGTTACGCGTACTCGCGCTCGTCGCTTTGTGGGAGCACCAAGCCCAGTGACCCTAGTAGTTGTTCTTGTAAAGTGATGAGCGCTCCGTTGGCCATGCAGGGATCGTGTATATGTTCATATTGAAGGGATATATTGTCACATTATTGTAAATTTATCT